>UMAI01013280.1_pt1 | contig 67888 bp, 101 predicted proteins | sample 1963701 | NCBI WGS metagenome assembly UMAI01 (sample SAMEA4835915, study PRJEB28245) | human gut metagenome | biome: gut microbiome; material: fecal sample | place: Denmark | collected 2008
CAGCATATATAAATAGGAATAATTTGCCACGTTAATAAGAAGCCTCGTCAGATTATTTGTTCGATGTCAGTGCACAGCATTGAGCACAGGTTTTGTAACTATTAATTTTGATTTACATATTGAAACCCAAGTGTTGTAGATCAGAACGTTTTACATTTTTCTTTACAGGTAGTGCCATTAGTTCAGTTGGTAGAACACTTCGGTACGGTTGGTGTCGGTGGTTCGAGTCCGCCATGGCACATTATCAAATATAGAAGAAAGGAAAATTTCATTATGGATTATGTGATAAAGAATAATCGAAATTGCTATATCCGTTTGGATGATAACGGTACAGCAATTAGTTGCTCAGAAGCAAAACGTGATTTATTTAATGAGACGAAAGCACGTAATATTTTAAAAGGTCTTCCAAAAGGGTTACGGAATATGGGATTTAGAGTAGAAGCAATCCCAGATATTCAACCGAAAAAGATGGACGATGAAGAACGGAAAGAGAATTTTAGAGTTCTTCAGGGTGGGAAAAGAACAACGTCAGAGAATATTTCCAGATGGATCGAGATGTTTGGTCAGTGTGATGATGTTCTGAAAAATGCTTCTGAAAGATACAGATTTCTCGAAGAAGAACTACATAACAAAGATTTAGAACTAATGGATATTTTACATACTATTGAAATGAGTGGGTCATTTGATTTGTTCCGTGGATGGAAACTCTACAAGGATATTAAACAGAATAGAGAATCAAGAAGAGATATTAAGGATGAGATTCTTATCATAAATAATGTCCTGCGAGAAATGAAGTTTAATTGGTTTAGCAGAGAAAGAACTGAGAAGGCTATCCAGGGACTATTTGATAGGAAGTATACATTTAGAATTGTAGAGGAGGATGATCAGAATGATTCTATGTAAGGATTGTGGAATCCCTATGGTAGCTGCTATGTCGTTTTCAAACGAAGGCAATGAGAAGTTTAATAGGTGTCCAAAATGTTATGCGGAAACAAAGCACGTAAAGTTACGTGAATCTGATTTGGATTTTGGAGAAGTACTACATAAGGCTATTGATAGGAGAGAAAACCATGGACATAAATAAAACCTTAGAGTTCTATTGTAATAATGAGATGGCTGAATTGAAAAAGATTTGCTATCCGTTGTTTATTAAAATAGGTGGTATTTCAGACAAAGACTATGACGATTTTTATTCTATTGCATTGGAAGCATTGTCTGATAGTGCAATTAGATATAAAGATGATAAAAATTGCCAGTTTAGATCGTTTCTTATTGGCAATGTGCAACGAAAGTTTAAGACTGAGATCCGTGATCGCAACAGGATTAAACGTATTCCTGTAAAGCAGATAGATAGTATGAGTAATCTTGTAACTGAAGATGGACTACAACTTAGTGAGTTAATACCATCTGAATTCAATACTTTTGACGAAGCTTGTGAGCATAGTGGCTGGCATGAAAGCAAAATTGAAAAGTATTTGAATAAGTTATCAAAATTGCAAAGAAAGATAGTGTCACTTCTTTCTGATGGATATAAATCGGCAGAGATAAAAGAAGCATTACATATTAGTTCTAAAGAGTACTTACATAATCTTGCTGCTATACAGGCATATGAGAATGTGAAGATATTATTGTAAATTATTAGGAGGAATAAATCATGGGTAAAGTAATCGAAGTAAATGTACCAGTAATCAATTATATCAGCGACGTAAGAGACAATGATGTAAGTGATAATCAGGAAGTGCAGCGTTATTTTTGTAGCAGTGATGAATTTGTAGATGGAATTGGTGTTACTGCTTTAACTCAGGATTATATGCCTCCTTTAATTTTAGCAGAAGTTCCATTAAATGATGATATTGTTCAAAAGTATATTGTTGATGGTTTACAGCGAACAACTGCATTGTTAATGATTCGTTTTGGAAATCACAAGTTTTCTGCCAAAACGGAAGACTCTGAAATTGAATATCAGACTAAGGTTATTGATGAAAACGGAAAAATTGTAAGAGATGATGATGGTAATATTTTATGGGAAAAGAAAATCTTTGATTTAAAGAGTAAAACATACGATGACTTTCCCAATGAATTAAAAAAGAGATTTGATAATTATCAGATTAAAATTGCTACCTATCCAAATTGTGATATGAAAAAAGTAAGTAAGCTTGTGCGAAAGCTTAATAACCATAAAGGTATGAATACGAGTCAGAGAGCATTAACATGGCTCCCTACATATGCACGTAAGGTTAAGAATATCGCAGAAGAAGGATTTTTCAAAAATTCTATCGAATATTCTGATACATGCAGAAAGAATGGAGAATATTTACAGGTAGTATGTAGATCTGTTATGAATGTTTTTCATTTTGATTCATATAAACGTGGAGCAAAAGAGGTATGTGATTACCTTGAGTATAATGGAAGTATGGAAGAATTTAATACAATTCAGAAATACTTTCAGAGAATCGAAAATGCTTGTGGGGAAGAATGCAAGACAATTTTAGTGAAGAAGGATATTCCGGTGTGGTTAGCTGTATTTCATAAATTTGCCAAGACTGGTATGGATGATTCTAAGTTTGCAGATTTCCTGAAGGAATTAGTAGCAAGTTTACATTCTAAAGAAATTAATGGACGTAGCTACGATTCTTTAGATAAGAAACCAGGAACTACTGATAAAAAGCTTGTTAGTGCAAAGATTGATACATATACCGCATTGATGAATGAGTATTTACAGATTAAAAACAATGTGGGCGAGGTAAAAACTAACGAAGTGGATACTGTTACAAATGATACTGTTATTGGATTCGTTCAGAGCAATGTAAATGCAAAAGTAGACGATGAGGATATTTCATTTTATGAGGATATGGTAGACGACTGTGTAAAGATTGATTCTCCTGTTTATACAGCGTGTAAGACTGCATTAGTTGCTATTATGGCTTATGCTTGTATGAATGATCAGGATCTGAGTTTTGAGGACTGGATTAAGAAGTATGAAAGTAATAATTCGTCTTTCAGTCCTGATCAGAAGATCAATTATACATACATGAAGCGTGATTTTGATGAATTTGTTAAAAATGTAGAAGAAAATTCAAAACAGAAAACGGTAGCAGTAGCATAGGAGGATATAAATGTCATATTGGACTTATATAAATGGAACCGTAACAGTTAGTCCTATTGGAAGAACTCAGGCTGAAAAAAGATATATTCTTGATACGGTATTAAGCCATTTACCTGTTGTTACTGGATCCGAAAGAGATATGAATGTATATATTATTCAAAAAAATGGTTATAACAGTTCATGCTCATGTGATGAATTTGGCGAAGTGACAAATAATTTAATAGATAGATACGGATATAAGAATCGTAGTAGAGGATGGTTACAAACACAGGACGAATATATCCTTGTTGTAAATGCTGCTTTAAGGGATAGAGAATTTGAACAGACTTATAGAGAATTTATGAAATGGTTTGTAAGACTTTGTAAGAGAGTAGGTTGTGAAAATGTTCTTGTAGAAATTAAAGGATATGATAAGTCTACTATTATTAAAGACAGAAATATTCAGAAAAAGAAATATTCGTATAGAAGTGTGTTTAGTGCATTATTCGAAGATCCAAGCTGGTACAAAGATTCTGATGGAGAACCGAACTGGTGTGAATATTTGTTATGGAATAGAGCAAAAGGTTCAGATTATCCTATGTTACTTGCTTATAAATATTTTAATGACGAGGATAATGACAAAGAAGTTGAGAGAAGAATGAAATATGAGAGAGGTTAAACATGGTAGTATTTAAAAATTTCAAAGATGATGAGCTGATTATCAGTTGTAAATGTGGTTGCGATGAAGGTATTCATTTTGCAATTTGTGATTACAAAGATGGAGATTATGCATTTGTAACACATACGAGTAACAACTATTACAGAGAGCAATGTCCATTCAGAGAGAAGTTAAAGAAAATCTGGGCAATTATTCGGAATAAGGATTATTACTATTCTGAGGTTTGCATGGACAAGAACGATTTTGAACAGTTCAAAGAATAGATCAACAGAAAGTAGAGGAAATTATTATGACAAAATTAGAAGGATTTAGTAAGGTAGCAGTTATTAAATGGGGTTATTGCACACAGTATCATTTTGCTATTTATGATGACGGAAATGATTATAAGGTAGGGGATATGGTAGCATTAAGCAATAATAACCCTAATGCAAAAATTGATGAAATCATCAGCGTAGAAGAATCAAGAGAACGATATAAAAGATGCATTACAGAAGAAGTTATTGGAAAAATTGATATTTCTGCATATGAAAAGCGCTTGGCACAGCGTAAGGAGAAAGCAGAACTGAAGAAGGAACTTGATAAGCGTAAGAAAGAGATTCGGGAGAAACTGGATGATGAGTATTATGCAAGCAAAGACGATGTTTATGCTAAAATGCTGAAGAGATATGAGAAATATTACGATGAAGAGACAAATTCGTAGAGGAGTTTTTGAAACAAATTCATCAAGTACACATGCAATTTGTATTGCAAAAGGCGACTATAATTTATCAAAACATATTGACTTTACCATTGGTGAATTTGGTTGGGAAAATAACGAATATGGTGATTTGTATAGTAAGGCATCATATTTAATCACAGCAATTTTAAGTTTTGATAAAGATAAGGCTGATGATTATTTACGAAAGCTAAAAGATATTTTGGAAAATAATAACATTGAATATAACTTACCAAAATTGAAAGAAGCATCATGGGAATATGACGGCAAAATTAGATATTATTATGATTTTGATGGTTATGGATACATTGATCATTCTAATGAGACCGAGGACTTTGTTAATGATGTATTACATGATTCAGATAAGTTATTTAGATACTTATTCGGAGATTCAAAGATTATCACAGGAAATGATAATTCAGACGAATTTGATGACAAAATGTATGTAAACGAAGGAGAAGAAAAAACAAGGTGGGGTACTTATACAAATTATGGTGATTTAAAGCCAGAATTCGATAATTATGAAATTTACATGAAAGGAAATTAATAATATGAAGAGACAGATTAGACGTAGAGTATTTGAAACTAACTCATCTAGTACCCATTCACTTACAATGTGTAGCGAGGAAGAATTTGAACAGTGGAAGAATGGCGAACTTCTTTTTGATGAATGGGGTTCTGAGTCATTTGTAAAAGCAAATAGTTTATCAGATGATGATAAGAAATATGCAGCACAAGACTATGAAAATCACAAAGATGAATTTTCTAAAGATTGGTCAGACTTGTCAGAATCTGCGAAAGAAAAGTATTATACCAAGTATGCAAAAGAGAACAATATTGCAAACGAGGATGCCAAAACCTATGAGGAGTGGCATAACAATGATCTTGAAACATTTGTATATAGATATACAAGTAAAAGTGGAGATAAAATTGTTGCATTTGGTGAATATGGATACGATGGTTGATTTAATTTAGGAGGATTTTTAAGAATGGAATTATTGGGAAGATATAAAAATGGCAATTTTCAAACAACAATTTTGAGTGATGGTACTAAGATTAGAGAGACGGATGATAATGAGTTTGTTCCAGATTTTGCAGAGAATATGGATATTAAAATAACAAATTTTTGTGATATGGGATGTCCATTTTGTCATGAAGGTAGTACAACAGATGGTAAATTTGGAGATATTCTGAATGAGAAATTCATTAACACACTTCATTCGTATCAGGAAGTTGCTCTTGGTGGTGGAGATGCTACAAGTCATCCTGATTTAATTCCATTCTTACAGAAACTCAAAGATAGAAAAGTTATTGTAAACATGACTGTAAACCAGATTCATTTTGAGAAGAAACAGGAACTCATCAGAAGACTTGTTGATGAAAAACTTATCTATGGTCTTGGTGTATCTCTTGTAAATCCCACAAAAAGATTTATTGAACTTATCAAGCAATATCCTAATGCTGTTATTCATGTAATTAACGGGGTATTAAAGCCATCGGATGTAGAAGTTTTAGAGAATAATAATCTGAAGATGCTGATTCTTGGTTATAAACATCTTAGACGTGGTGATGATTTTTACATAAAAGATCATGAGAATATTGTCGCAAATCAAAATTGGTTATATGTAAATCTCGAAGATATTATTGATAAATTTAAAGTAGTTAGTTTTGATAACCTTGCAATTGATCAATTATATGTCAAAGGATTGATGACAGATGAAGAATGGGACGAATTCTATATGGGCGATGATGGGAGCACAACTTATTACATCGATATGGTAGAGCGTAAATTTGCCAGGAGTTCAACAGCAGCATTTGATAAAAGATATGATTTATTGGATTCTGTTGACGACATGTTTCAGAAAATTGTGTCTGACAGAAAATAAGGCATTATATTAGAAAGGTGAATAATTCATAATGGGAATGTACACAGAAATTAATGTGTGTTTTGACTTATACAGAGATACATCAAAGGAAGTTATAGATATTTTACATAGTCTTATTGATGGAACTGACAAACCAGATGTGTTACCAGGACATAAATTTTTTAAGTGTGATAGGTGGTATATGGTAGCTTGTTGCGATAGTTACTCTTTTGATGGTTCTACTAACAGTAAGATGATTTTTGATACAATTTCTAAAATTTGGAAAGTAAATATTAGAGCAAATTTGAAAAATTATGACTCTGAGATCGAACATTTCTTGGATTGGTTAGTTCCATATATTGAAACAGAGGGTTTTATTGGATATACAAGATATGAAGAATATGAAAATCCAACACTTGTTTATATCGAAGATGGTAAAGCTGTTTTTAAATATGTAGAACCAGATGAGTACTAATTTGTAAAACTTATGATTTATATGAGTCTTAATGATTGATTTTTAAATGAAATCGAAATTTGGTGAGGTAAATAATGAAAAAGGTATCAGGATATATTAGTGTAAGAGCATTGGGATGCTATGATTATGAGTTTTTTGTTGATGATAATGCTACAGATGAGGAAATTGAGCAGAAAGTGGCAGAATGCGAGCAGATGAGCCATGATTACAGTGTAGAAGAAGGCTATGAATATTATACGGAAACACGATACAGAAAACGACGAATCTGATATTTCGAGAGGTTAAATGTGAAAGAGAGAATTTGTAAAGCAATATTGATTATTTGTGTTTGCATTATGCTTGTGATGTGCGAACAGTTATTTTTCGACATGCTTATTAGATAGAAAGGAAATAATGAAATGTCTGAATATGGGAAAGGTAACGGCATTCATGTATATGATTTTGACAAATGTATTGCTGCATTAAGACAGAGACATGACGATCAGGAGAAACGAATTGAATATCTGGAAAAAGAGAATAAAGAATTAAAGGATAATAATTATAAGGATAAACAGCTTCAGGAAATACAAGATAAACTTAATCGTATGACAAAAGAGTATAATCGTGGTTTCCCGATTTCTGAAGACGAACAGAAAGCAATTGATGAGTGGAAAGTAAAACATAAAGCGGAAGTACATAGTGCAATTACATCAAATCATAGATCGGAATTTGAATGTGTATGTGGTGGAAATTATTTATATCAATTTATTCCTACAAGTATTGGCGTAGCAGGTGTTATTACGTGTAGTTGTGGTGCAAAGTTCGAGTTTCAACATATTGGCTAGGAGAATGTACATATGAATGAAGTTTTTCAAGTGGTTAAGAAAGAGGATCATAGTGTAATCAGAAAAGTATATGATGTGCGAAATGATAATTGCGGATATCCTCATTTCCTAATTTATGAAAATGGAGAATGGAAATATGTGAGTGCAAAACATTTTGTCCCATATAGTTCTATTCCACGTAGAGAGAGAATTTGTAATGCTCTTGGCAAAGAGTTTGGAGAAGAAAGATCAGAGAAAATTTTGGAAGAATTAGAGGTAATTGGTATTCATTATTAAGGAGGAAAGATTATGACGATAGAGGAATTAGAATTAGAGTCATTTCGTCAAATTAGGGAAAAAGTATCTAATTTTTGTGATGAATCAAGTAATGATGAAATTGCTGGGTTTGTTAAAGGTATTGTAAATCTTGAAAAAGAATTATATGAAAAACTCATTAAGGAAGTAAAAAATAAACCAACATTAGATCCTAAAACGCTTAAACTCGGTCAGGCTAGAATGGAAGACGGTACACCGGTAGATATTTCTTTTACTTTAACGAAAAAAGATAAGTAGAATCTACGACATTATTTAGGAGGATTTTGTTATGTATACTGAACAAAATAGAGGATTTACCGTGATAACAAATTTTGGATGTGATTGTCATTGTAAATATTGTATTACAAAACATCATCCAATATTGCAAAATGCAGTTACTGATAAAAGCAAAATAGACTGGGATTATCTGGAAAAGTGTATTGCTGCATCGGAGGCACCAACTGTGAATTTATCCGGTGGTGGAGATCCTTTTTATCATTGGTATGAAAATATCGACTTTTATAACAGGATGTATGAGCTGGCTACAAAATATGGAAAACAATTGGATATACATACCAGAATCCTGCCGACTGATATGGGTTTGATTCAGAAGTTCCGAAAGATTGCTTTAAGTATAGAATCCTATGATACAAGAGCAATGGAACAATTACGTATGATGCTACCTGAAATTGAAAAAACTACGAAACTGAGAGTAATCAATGTATTAAATGAGAGAATGACCACAGAGGACTGCCTTACATATATAAATAAGATGCATGATATCGGTGTAAAGCAAGTGACTTTCCGCCAGATGTTTGGTAATAAAAAAGCATATCAGAATTTCTTAAAAATCAAAGAAACTATTGATATTCCAGGTGTTATGTTTTTGCCAGATGGAGAATATCATCATTACTATTTCACAACAAATAACAAGCTTTATCCATATTTCTTTGGTTATACGGAAAATGATAGAAAAACATGGATGAATAAATATGAAGAAATCGAACAATATTGTGGTTGATCCATATCTTAATGATGATATGTGTATAGAACGATTGGTTGAAAATTGGAAAAATCATAAAGGAATAATTATTGCTTTTGATTTTGATAATACAATCTTTGATTATTATGACAAAGGTTATAGATACGACAAAGTAATTGCTTTATTGAAAGAATGTAAGGATATGGGATGTACGCTAATTCTTAGTACATGCTGTGATGAATCAAAATTCAAATTTATGGAGAATAAATGCATAGAGGTTGGAATTTATGTTGATTACATAAATGAATCTCCTTCTTATATTCCTTTTACCGGCAATAAAATCTATTACAATATTTTGTTGGATGATAGAGCTGGATTAAGTGCGGCTTATAAAATTTTGTATGAGACAAAGGAGCGAATTAAAAATGAAACATTTTGAATTGGTAAAAGAGTATACATATCCAAGTGGCAGCGTCTATGTTCTTTATAATAAGGAAAAGAATTTTTATATCGAGACAACTTCCATGCAAGATGTAAACACGAGAGGAAAATCTCAGGAAATCATTATGACGGATGATGTAGATCTGATTAAGAAGAATCTGGTACCTTTTGAGGAAAAGTGGCTGACTGCAATCAGTACACAGTATGGATGCCCACAGCATTGTCAATTTTGTTTAGTTCCAGAATTAGGGTTCCATGGTAATCTTTCTACAGAAGAGATGTTGGAACAGCTGGAATTTGTATTTGATCAACATCCGCATGTTACAAAGAGTGACAAGATTAAAGTAGGTTTCGCACGTATGGGAGAGCCACAATATAATTGGAAGAATATTTTACAGGTAATGAAAGATATGAAAACTTATAGAGAAGGATTCAAATTTTTACCTTGCTATAACACGATTCTACCAAAAGTAATGGTATTAGGTAAAAGTCCGGTTGATGTTCTAAAAGATGAGGTTATGCCTGTAAAAGAATATCTTGATGGATTTATGCACATTCAGATTTCCACGAACAGTACAAATGAAGAGGAGAGAAAATATTTATTCGGAGGAGCTAATGTTGTAACTATTGAGGAAATGAAGAAAGAGTTCAATAATATGCCAAATAATAATAGGCTTATTACTCTTAATTTTATTTGTGGAGCAGGATGGGAACTTGATCCGAATAAGCTATATGGTCTTGATCCTAATGTCTTCTGTGTAAAAATCACACCACTTAATACTACGACAGCTACCAAAGAACATGGACTCGAAGACGCTATCCAGTGGAATTGGGAAAATATGAATAAGATCAAAGAAAAAGTAGAGAGCTGTGGTTTAAAAGTTATTGTAGATGTTGCTGCTAAAGCGGAATTACCATTATGTTGTGGCAATCTTGTGCAGGATTATAAGAAAAATAAGAAGATTGGAGAATAAGCATATGAAAATTGTAGAAGGAAAAGAGAAAGAATATAAGGATTGGTACGATAAGAACAGCGATGGATATAGTAGAGCTTGTTTTACATATGCAGAGAGATGGGCTGAGATGATGGAAGAAAAAATTGAAGAATCTCCTGATGATGTTATGAAAGTCATTGTTGATAATGCTTTTAAACTTAGCATGGAAGCTGATGAGGAAGGAATTACAGGATTTATGTATGGTTGCGCTGTTAGCATTCTTTCACAGTGTTGGACATATGGTGAATTTCTTAGAAAATGGCACAATGGAGAATATAATTATGATGGTGATGGCGTTGTAAATCCAGCTATTTTAAGTATTAAATAGGAGAAAATATATGGCAGGTACAATGAAAGAAATTGCAGAGAATAATGAAAAACTTCATAGACTTCAAATGATTAATATGATTCTTAGAAATATGTCATCTTATGTTGATGATGTGGTAAGTAGACTCGAAGATGAATTTGATGACTGCGAAGATTTTGAAGATTATGTTACTGAAAGTATAATCAAAAATACAAGAGAAAACATTGAGACACTAAGTAAGTATATCAATGAACCGCAAAAGCCTTTTGCGGAATTGCTTAAGAACACTCGATGAAAATTTTGTTTCGATAGGAGATGATAACATGAGAAAAGAAGAAACTATTGTATTTGAACCAGGTGATGTTGTTTTATTCCAGAAGGATGAGAAAAGTTTTAAAAATCAGATTGGAATAATTCTAAAGTGTAAAGAAAACGGCAATTATTGTTTATACACATTATCACCTATGAAGCCTGGCGTATATGCCGATGTTAAGCTGGAATGGATTTCTTCTCTTGATAAGGTTGATGATATTCGAAATCAGATTATTTCAAAATATGAAAAAGAGATTTCTGAATTACAGAGTCAAATTAGAAAACCGACACAAGAGGAAAAGGATGCCGATAAAGCTGAACAATATGAAGATTTAAAACGACGGATTATTAATACTGCGAAGAATCTTATTAATTATAAGGATTCTGAAGACTTTGAAAATAAACTAAAAGCAATTGCAGAAATGAAACGAGCTATTTTCTCGATTGAATTAGAATGTGCATCTGACATCAGAAAAGAAAATGGAAGAATTAAGTGGCAAATTAGAGATAGGATATCTGAAAGAGATGGATTACTAAAAAATATTAATGAGGAAAGTATCAAAAAAGTTATAGATTTATACAACTAAATTCACGTTTCATCAGGATTCAATAGAACAATTCTGTTCAGAAAATTCCAAAATAAAAAAGAGAATAAAAGAGTGGAGGTGATAAGAATGGCTTGGCTTTGCTTAATCGTATTAATTATTTGTGTAACAATTTTAGCAGGTATGTATTTATATTATTGCAATGAAAACGAAGTTGGTATTTTTCAAGATATGAATATGTATTATGGAGAAAAGATTAGCAAACTTGAAGAAAGGATCGCTAAATTAGAAAACAAAGAAGGAGAATAAAATAGTGAATCCAGTATTAGTTATTTTAGTACTTTTAGGAGTATTCGCATTATGGTTCTTACTTTCGTTTGTATTCTTTCCATTCGGAAAATTTATTTCCAGAATTGGAAAAGATGCAATGGAAGAAATGAATAGAGATGAAAAAGATAATAAAAATGAAAAGGAGAGTAAGTAAAAATGAAGACAGGAAAAGTAGGAGCAGTATTTTTAGGAATTATTATGGTTGTGGCTGTAGTGCTTGGATTTATGTGTATGGAGAAAGTACCGGCTGGTTATGTAGGGGTTGTGTACAACATGTCAGGTGGCGTAGATGGAGAAGTACTTGGTCAGGGTTGGCATTTTGTCGCACCAACGAAGAAGGTTACAATTTATTCTATTGGAATTGAACAGTCTTATTTGACATCTGAGGATAAGGGTGATTCTAAGAAAGATGAAAGTTTTAGCATTCCTACGTCTGATGGTAAGACGGTAAAAGTTAATTTGGAATTCTCTTATAAGTTCGATGTGGATAGAGTAGCTGATACATTCGTACAGTTTAAGGGAAGATCTGGCGAAACAATCAAGGATACTTTTATTAAGCCAAAGGTAATTGCATGGACGCAAGAAGTATCTGCAATGTATCCAGTTACCGACATTTTTGGAGATAAGCGTACTGAAATTAACGCAGAACTTGATACATATTTGAAGGAAAAGTTTTTACCTTATGGAATTATTATTGACACCGTTAATTTTACCTCGATAAATGTTGACGATGAAACGGCAGCTGCTATTCAGAAGAAAGTAACAGCACAGCAGGAACTTGAGTTGGCAAACATTGAAGCACAGACCGCAAAGGTTCAGGCAGAAAAGGATAAGCAGGTAGCTCTTATCGCAGCAGAAAAGGACAGAGAAACTGCACAGATCGAAGCAGAACAGGCAAAAATTATTGCAGAAGGTGAAGCCGAAGCGAAGAAGATCGCCGCAGAAGCAGAGGCGGAGGCAAATAGAAAGATTGCAGAATCTCTTACACCTGAACTGATCGAAAAGATTAAGTATGAACAGTGGAATGGTGAACTTCCGCAGGTACAAGGAACTAATTCATCTATTGTAGATGTTAGATAAATAATTTTAGGACTAGCAGATGTTACAATCTGTTAGTCCATTTGGAGAATAACCCATATAGAACAATAAAAGAAAGAAGAGGTATACAAAAATGGATGGATTTTTGAAATTCAAGAAAGCATTACAGGATCACTTCAACGAAATGCAGAAAGATGTAACACATTTATTTGAAGTAAATGTTGATAAGGATGAGTTATGGAATACTTATCTTGATAGTTTTCCTGCCGGTACTAATAACATTTTCAGAGAACGCAGAGAGCATGATTGTAGTTGTTGTAGACAGTTTATCAAAAATATTGGTGCTGCTGTAATTATTAAAGACAATCAGGTACACACGATTTGGGAACTTGAGCTTAATGATTCTACATATCAGCCGGTATGTGACGCTCTTGATGCTTTTGTAAAAGCACATAAAGTTACGGATATTTACACAACTACATTTCAGAAGATGGGAACCGATTTTAACTTTGAGGAGATTGATGGTAGATCTCATCGTTGGGATCATTTCTTCCTGGAACTTCCTAGTAAATTTGTGAATAAAAGCAACAGTTCTAATGAAGAAATTAAGGGACAGTTTAGAGATACAAGAAATGTATTTAAGCGTTCTCTTGATGAAATCACAATGGATGCTCTTGATACGATTCTTGAGCTGATTAATTCAAACACTTTATATAAGGGTGAAGAATGGAAGACCGTGCTCACAGAGTTTAAGAAGTACAAGAAAGAATATGATAAGTTGACATCTGAATCTGATAAGGAATTGTACGCTTGGGAGAAGTCTGTAACAGCAGGTATTGCAATTGGCAGAATTAGAAATCATTCTATTGGAACACTTCTTGTAAATGTGAGCGAAGATATGGACTTAGATACTGCCGTTAAGAAGTATGAGCAGATTACTGCTCCGAGTAATTATAAAAGACCCAAGGCCATTTTCACAAAGAAGATGCTTGAGGACGCAAAGAAGACAATTACTGAACTGGGATATATGGATTCATTGCAGAGAAGATTCGCCACTTTGAATGATATTACAGTCAATAATGTATTGTTCTCTAATAAGAGTGCTGCGAGAAAAATGAATGGTGCAGATGATATATTTGGACAGATGGAGAAAGAAGTTTCTGTAAGTCCTAAGAAATTTTCAAAGGTTGAAGAGATCTCTGCGCAGGATTTTATTGATAAGGTACTTCCTACCGCAAAAGAGATTGAAGCTTTTGTAGAGAATAAACATGAGAAGAACTTTGTTTCTATGATTGCACCTGTAAATCCAGATACTAAGACAATGTTCAAATGGAACAATGGGTTGTCTTGGGCTTACTCAGGAAATATTACTGACTCTGATATGAAACAGAATGTAAAAGCAGCTGGTGGAAATATTTATGGGGTACTTAGATTCTCAATTATGTGGAATGAAGATCAGAATGATAATAGTGATTTGGACGCACATTGTTTAGAGCCTGATGGAAATGAAATTTATTTTGGCAATTGTAGAAAACCTGCGATTTCAAGATGTGGTGGGCAATTAGATGTTGATATCACTCATCCTATGGAACAGATGAGAGAAAAACCTTCTGTAGAAAATATTACATGGGCGGATATGACTCATATGAAGCCAGGCGTTTACAAGTTCTTTGTACATCAGTACCATAATAGAGGAAGTAAGGGATTTAAGGCGGAAGTTGAGTTTAATGGAGAAATCTATGCATTTGAATATAATAAGCCGGTAAATAGAGATATTCAGGTAGCAGAAGTTACTCTTGATATGAATGGTAATTTCACAATCACTGAAAAACTTTCTGGAATTTCTTCCGTGACAAGTCGTGAGATTTGGGGAATAAATACAAATCAGTTTGTTCCTGTATCAGTAATTAGTTACAGTCCAAACTACTTTGATGAGCAGGATGGAATTGGTCATAGACATTTATTCTTCTTCCTGAAGGATTGTGTGAATAACGAAGAGCCAAACGGTTACTACAATGAGTTCTTAAAGAGTGACCTTGAAAAGCACAAGAGAGTATTTGAAGCATTAGGTGCTAAGTGTCATGTAGAAGATACAGACGATCAGCTTTCAGGAATTGGTTTTTCTATGACAAAGAGAGCAGATTTAGTAGTTAAGGTTAAGGGCGCAACAGAGCGTGTAATGAAGATTAAGTTTTAATTAGAAAAGGAGATTATTAACATGAGTGAAGTAAATTTATTTGAAGTAGCAACACGTAATAATTATCAGTTCCCATTTAAAGGATTGATCAATGTGATTGATCTGTGGGATTTGTCTCTTACAAATCTTGATTCTGTATTCAAGGTACTGAATGCTGAGGTAAAGAAATCCGAAGAGGAAAGCTTACTGAACACTAAGAGCAAGGAAGATGAAGAACTCTCCAATAAGATTAAGATCGTTAAGTATATCGTTGGGGTAAAGCTTGCTGAAAAGGAAGCGAAGGAAGATGAGAAGAAGAATCGTGAAATGAAGCAGAGACTTCTTGCAATCAAAGCAAAGAGACAGAATGAAGCATTAGAAAATCTGTCTGATGAGGATCTTGATAGAGCTATTGCAGAGCTTGGTTAATATGTTTGGGTTGGCTGGTGTCATAGCCAGTCAGCCTATTTTAGAAAGATAATGAAATGTATCTTTCGTTTAGAGGATGTTATATAGAGATGACAGAAGAAATGAAGTTAATATCGGAAAAAATTAATAAACAAGAAGGTAGAAAATATCCATGTAGTAATCAGATTGTTGTTTGTGGTTTCTTTTCTACGGATGAAGATTGGAATAATTTTGTGAACAATAATTTGGATAAGATTAAAATACAGCAAAAAGATAGAGTTGTATTTGCAAATAAAGAACAGTGGTGTCATTTTAATCCTGTTAATTATTCACAAAGAGGATATAGATTTTTTAAGATAAAAGTCTCTCGTAATATTAATCGTAAAATATTTCTAAATCGTATTTATCCATATTGTTCGTTATATTGCAAAGAGATTGAATGGATTTAGGAGAATAATTGTATGAGTATTATGAATAAAGAGAAGTATATGATTTGGCATATAAATTAGCTGCTAAATGGTGTCATGATAATTACAAAGATGAAATTTATGCAATCTTTTGTGATTCATTACAGCAACAGTTATTTGGGAACAGAGAATAGTACATTGAAAGGAGTAAGAGATTTGCTGCAGCATTAAATCTGGATTTGCTCTGAGTAAGAAATGTTAGAGATTAATAAAATATACAACGAAGATTGTCTTGAAGGTATGAAAAAGATTAATGATAAATCAGTCGATTTCGTCTTCACAGATTTGCCTTATAATACGACTAATAATTTTTGGGAATGTGAAATGCCGTTAAATGATTATGTCGAGTTATCAGGTCAATATTTTTATGAAACAGATTTATTTAAGTTAGCTCAAGTAACAAATAGTAGTCTTGAATATACAAGAGATTGGTTTTATGAGAATAAAAAAGATGGTTTATGGACGCATTACAATCGAATTATCAAAGGTAATGGTTGTATTGCATTATGGGCGCAGTCGCCATTTGATAAGAGACTCGCTTGTAGTAATGAAAATTTGTATCGCTACGAATGGATTATCGAAAAGACCAAAGCAACTGGTCATCTAAACGCTAAAAAAATGCCTATGAAGGCGCACGAAAATGTCTTGATTTTCTATAAAAAACTCCCTACTTACAATCCACAAATGACAGAAGGACATACACCTGTTCATTCTTATACAAAACATACAACAGATGGTAACTGTTATGGTGCTACAAAGACTGGTATTTCAGGTGGTGGCAATACACAAAGATATCCAAGAGATGTTCTGCAGTTCAAGTGGGATACTCAGAAAAGCAGCTTGCATCAGTGTCAAAAACCTGTTGAAGCATGTGAATATTTTATTAAGACATATACCAATCCAGGAGATTTAGTTCTTGATTCGTGTGCAGGAAGTTGTACAACTGCAGTTGCAGCTATGAATACAGGTAGAAATTACATATGTTTCGAGAAGGACAAGGATATTTTTGAAGTTGGAAGTAAGAGAGTCTCTTGGTATAAAGGAGTGAAAAATGACTGAGAAAGAAAAATTATTAGAATATATTAAGAAACCAGTATTGACCACAGCAAGAAATAGTATGGGTTGTGATGAAAATTGGTATAATTCATATTTTGCAATTAAAGAAACATTTTCGATTGAAGAAATTAATTCTATGTCTGATAAGGAAGTAGAGAATCTTGTAAGACTTGGAGATTCAATGTCGGAAGCATTTTACTAAAAGCATATGAATTTTGGTTTCTTGGCTTGTCACAAAACTATACAATATTCAGGATAAGCCAAGTAAAACCACGTTTCATGTGGTCATGAAAGTAGGTGAGAAATTGAAAAATATATTTTTAGAAGCTGCTATGAACTATAACAAGATGAGTGATTCAGAAAAAGCTAAAGCTAATGATAAAATTCGAGAAAATGTTAAAGAAATTATGAAACCTCATCCAAAAACAGAACGAGAAAAAGAATTTGATAGGTTTGCAAAAAATGAATTGGCAGAATATAGACGCAAAAAGAAAGCATTCTATGATAATCCCATTCATTGGAGTAACAATAAGCGAAAAAGGTATGGATTACCTGTATTAAGAGGTGCGTTTAATAAAAATCGTCCAACAAAATATCTATCGTTTCATCCAAGTGTACAATTATTTTGTATGATGGAAGACTTAATTGATGAAAGATTAGTCAGTGCAATGTGGAGTAATCTCGACTCATTTGTAGATGAAAAGGATCTAATAATAGGGGACGTAAATATATTTGAAGTAGATAAGTAGGAGGTGAATGTGAATATCATATGGAAATGTCGCCAGAAGAAATGCAAAAATTTTATGAATTGGTGGATAAAGTAGCACCTTGTACTGTATTTGCTGAAGAAGAAAATCTTGAAAAAATCAAAAAATGGTTAGGCAGTGATAGATAAAAGACATTTGAGATTCCTAAATCATTTAATAATCAGATAGGAGATAATAAAGTATTTTTGATTCCTACAATGGATAAGCCTATAAAAGTATTATATGAGGATTAATCAGTATGAAATATAAACTAACAAAATGCGTCAATCCAGAAACTCATGCATATGGCGATGTAATATTCGTAGAAGACGAAGATGGCAATGAACTTAATGTTTATTTTGAAGATGAATTAGATGCATTTGATTATATAAAATTACGAGTAGAGAATGATGAACAATATGCGGATTACATTAAAAATCCGAGTGAACATATTATGGATATGTATAATTCTCTGGATGATTTTGATAAAAGAATGATTGAGAAGAGTTTGGTGCAAAGATTAAAAAATAAACTTATGCGTCAATATTTTACATAGGTGATAGATATGAATAAGAGACAAAAAAAGAAATTTATTAAGAAGAATATGACGGAACTAAGAAAGATACATCCAAAGGAAGGTGATGTTATAGTTTTTCAGTGGAATCCAGACAGTGAATATATAGATCTTGATACCATTATCGAGTTTTATAAAGCATGGGAAAATGAAGGAATTTTTGATAAATGTAAAGCTGCTGTCATTCCGTGTGATTTCATGATGCTCAATAAAGAAGAAGCACAAATATTTGTTGATAATTTACAGAGTATTATAGATCAGATGTGAGAATAAATGAACCAAATAGATAAAATAGATTATATAATTAAATCTCTTGAAATTGCCAAAGACGAGATCGAATATGCTAAAAATTGGTAGTGTAAGAAAAATAACCAAGGCGACGATTTCTATAAGAATTATGGATATGGAGATAAACACCGGTATCCTAATGGGACTATTATAAGAGAATCACTTCGGATGGTTGGTAGGATGGCTAACCAGGTTGCAAATGATGTAAGTTTGAGTCCATATTGTAGTGAATTATTCAAAGAAGATTAGAGTCAAAAATCTAATAGCATTTCTGCTCAAAAATTCCATTAAAAAAGAGAATAAGATTTTAGAAATAAAAATGAAAGGAAATTTTATATGAGAGTATTACTTTTATTGCGTGGTTCTGCTGGCTGCGGAAAATCCACATGGATTGAGCAGAACGGTTTAAAGCCTTATACCTTATCCGCAGATGATATTAGGTTGTTATGTCAGAGTCCTTGTTTACAACCGGATGGTAGTGTTGGAATTAGCCAAAATAATGACAAAACCGTATGGAAGACATTGTTTAATTTGCTTGAAATTCGTATGCAGAAAGGTGAATTTACAGTAATAGACGCAACGAATTCTAAGACATCTGAGATGAATAGATATAAACATATGTGTGAAACATATCGTTATAGAATTTATTGCGTTGATTTTACAGATATACCTATTGAAGAGGTAAAGAGAAGAAATTCGAATAGAGAGGAATTAAAAAGAGTTCCTGATGAGGTAATTGATAAAATGTATTCACGTTTCAAAACACAGAAGATTCCATCTGGTATTAAGGTAATTAAGCCAAATGAATTGGATGTGATTTGGACGAAATTATTTGATCTGTCAGAGTATAGAAAAATTCATCATATTGGTGATATTCACGGATGTTATACTGCATTGAAGAAATATTTTGATGGTAATGGTGGTATTAAAGACGATGAGATGTATATTTTCACTGGAGATTACATAGATCGAGGTGTTGAGAATGCAGATGTCGTTAAGTTTCTAATTTCTATCAAAGATAAGAAAAACGTACTAATGCTAGAAGGAAACCATGAGAGATGGTTATGGTTATGGGCTAATGATTGTGTTGGTAAATCTAAAGAGTTTGAGCTTGTGACAAGACCACAGCTGGATGATGCTAAGATTGATAAAAAGGATGTACGACAACTCTATAGAAAATTAGGGCAGTGTGCTTATTATAAATACGGAGAAAATATTTATCTTGTTACTCATGCAGGTTTAAGCATACTTCCAAACAATCTTACTTTCGTTGCAACCGACCAGATGATCAATGGCGTTGGCAATTATAATGATTTTGAAAGAATTGCAGAGACGTTTACTGAAAAAATGCCATCGAATTATTATCAAATTCATGGACATAGAAATACAAAACAAGTTCCAATTCGTGTGAATGATAGAGTATTTAATCTTGAAGGAAGAGTTGAATTTGGAGGATGTCTGCGCTGTGTCCAAATTGATAATATGGGAATACATGAAATTGAGATTAAAAATAACGTATTTAAAACACCGGAAGTAATGGGATTGCAAAGCGTAACAAGTAGTTCTGTTGCAGACGTTATTATCTCTCTTAGATCAAATAAATATATCCAGGAAAAGAAATTTGGAAATGTATCGTCATTTAATTTTACAAGTAAAGCTTTTTATGACAAAATTTGGGACGAACAGACTACAAAAGCGAGAGGATTATATATTGATACTTTCAAGGAAAAAGTAGTTGCAAGAGCGTATAATAAATTTTTTAACATCAACGAACGTCCAGAAACAAAGTTTGATATGTTGCAATATAAACTTCAATTTCCTGTCACTGCTTATGTAAAGGAAAACGGTTATTTAGGAATTGTAAGCTATGATGAATATCATGATGATTTGTTTATTGCAAGTAAAACAAGTATAGATAGTGAATTCGCTGAATGGTTAGAAGATGCCATTTACGAGCAGATATCGTTAGAAAACAGAGAAAAAATGAAACAGTATGCGAAGGAAAACAATGTTTCTTTCGTATTCGAAAATGTTGATATAAAAAATGATCCACATATCATTGATTATCCTGAGAGCAAATTATATTTACTGGATATTATTTATAATCAGATAGATTTTAAAAAATATGATTATGAAACCATGTGTGATATTGCATATTATTTTGGATTAACCCCTAAAGAAAAAGCATTTGAGATTGCCAACTGGCAGGACTTTTATGATTGGTATTATGACGTACTTGAAGAAGATTATGAATATAATGGTAGAAAAATTGAAGGATTTGTAATCGAAGATAGCATTGGATATATGACTAAACTAAAGCTTACATATTATAACTTTTGGAAATTTATGAGATCAATTTCACATGAAGCTATTAGAAATGGTTATATTAAAAAGACATCTGCTTTAACTACTCCAACGGCAAACGAGTATTATGCGTGGGTGAGAAAATTGCACGATGTAGAAGACGCTGATTCTGTACCAAAAGATATTTGTACTCTTAGAAAATTGTTTTATAAGGATAAATTAGGAGAATAAATTTATGAATTATTTTATTAGTGATCTGCACGTAGGACATACTAATGTGCTTAGTTTTGATAATCGCCCATTCAAGTTTATTGAAGAACATGATGAAACTTTAATTAAAAATTGGAACAGTGTGGTTGGTATGGATGATGATGTATATCTGCTGGGAGACATATCATGGTACAATGCTACAAAAACTATTGAGATTTTTAACAGATTAAATGGTCGTATACATTTGATAAAAGGCAATCACGACAACCGTTTGCTCAAAAACAGAGAATTGCAAAGTAGATTCTGTGAGATCACTGATTACAAAGAATTGGATATTGGAGATGGCAAAGGTATTGTACTTTGCCATTATCCTATTCCTTGTTTTAAAAATCATTATTATGGTTGGTATATGTTGTATGGACATGTTCATACGAGTTTTGAGGATAACATGATGCAGCATGTGAAGTATCAGATGGAAGCTTTATATGATAAGCCCTGTAATATGTTCAATGTGGGATGTATGAAAAGTTATATGAATTATACTCCGAGAACACTGGAAGAGATCATTAATAGTGGAGAATAAATATGTGTAACCGTTGTGATTATAACTCACCAGACAATCAGATATATGTAGATCCATTAACGAATGAGTATTATTTAGATATAGAAACATCAGAATGGGATGAATATGATGATGGATTTGTTCATCAGAGAGAATATATTGATTATTGTCCATGGTGCGGAAGAAAGTTAGGAGAAAAATGTAATGACAGATAACAGATTATTATTACAATCCGATGTGATTAGAATTGTGGATAAACATACAAACGATGAAAATGTGCTAGATAATGATATTTCATGCATCCTTGAAAATTGCCCATCATTTGAATATCGCATTGGAAGAGATGACTCCAAAGAGAATAATATAGAAAAGGAAAAGAGAATACAGTTATTTGAAAACGAAAACATTGTATTAGAGCAGCGTGGCAACAGATATTATTTATCTCTGTTTGATAAAGAAGGAAAATTTCGGAGAGAAGTGGCAATTACTGTGAAAGATGATTATAAAGTGACTATGTTTAATGATAAATAATATGGAGAGAAAATAATGAGTGTATGGGTAACTGGCGATATTCATGGAAATCCTATAAGATTGAGTACTGAAAATTTTTATGAACAGAAAGAATTTTCTCGAAATAAAAATGAAAATACAGTAATAATTCTTGGGGACTTCGGATTGATATGGAATCGCAATGGAGAAGATAAACAAGAGAAATATTGGTTAGACTGGTTGGAAGATAAACCGTTTACAACAGTGTTTGTTGATGGCAATCACGAATGCTTTTCAAGACTCTACAGTTATCCTGTTTCAGAATGGAACGGTGGTAAAGTTCATGTGATTCGCCCTCATGTACTACATCTAATGCGAGGAGAATTGTTTACCATTGAAGATAAGAAATTTTTCGCTTTTGGTGGAGCAAGTAGTCACGATATTCAGGATGGAATTCTCGATTATGATGATCCTGATTGGAGAGAAAAAGCTAAAAAGCTAGATAAGCAAGGTAAATATATGTATCGCATTAAAGGATTGTCCTGGTGGGAGGAAGAGATGCCGACTGATCAGGAGATGCAGCATGGATTAGAGACGCTTAAGGAGAATAATAATGTAGTGGATTATATTTTATCACATAGTCCATCAACCTCTGAGTTGTATCTTATGGGTGGTAAAGGATTGTATGAACCAGATAAAATCACTAATTATTTGGAAGAAGTAAAAGCAAAGACGGAATACAAAAGACATTTGTTTGGTCATATGCATGTCAATAAAGCTATTAATGATAAAGACATTTGCTTGTATGAACAGATAGTTAGGATTCTGTAGGACGAATAAATAATCATTTAGAGGAGCAATTTTATGAATAATGAAGATTTAAATTTATTGTTTAGAGCACTAAGTCAAATTTTATCTAACCAGGACGAAATTAAGAAACATATTGGATTAAATAAATTTGATTCTGATTATGGATATTCTGAAACTTATACAGAAAAGTTGTCTGAAGAGTGTTATTCAATCGCAAGACAATATGAAGAAGATGAATAGGAGATTTGCGTATGAGTTTACTATGGACTTATAAATTCGAAGATGGGACAGAACGAATACTTGTAGGTGAAGGATTTTCTGGAATCGAATTGGAGAAAATGGTTGAATTACACGGTAAAGTAGTAGTTGGAGCCAAAAGAGCGGAAATCACATATAATCAGTAGACTAAAATATAAATTAAGGAAGATGAAGATATGGCTTATATAGAGTATGATAAAACCATAGAAAGGAGAAAATAATTAATTGAAAAGCAATATTTTTATTCCTAAAAGAATAAATGTTGGATATCAAAATCGCTTAGATACATATACTGGTAAACTAGCTTATGTAATTTATTATGACGAAAAAGGGACTCTAAGAAAAGAAACATCTTGGAATGGGTGGCGAGATAAAGACATTCCTAATACTGAGTTTGATAATGTCCCAACCGAAGGCTTTGTTTTTAATAAAAAAGTAGGTGATTACTCTTCAGGTTGGGATCATAGACAAGCCTATTGTAGAGTATATGATCCAAGAGGATTTGAGTTTGAAATTACTATAGAGAATTTATTATACATATTGGAGAACTGTTCTTGTATCAAAGGCAAGGGTATAGAAGGAGAATTAATATATGGTTGGGATGGTAAGGACTTGGTTCTTATGCCGGTAGAATCTCCTGATTATAAAGCAATTGAAGCTTATAGTAAAATCGTACACAATAATGAATCTATTAAAGCAAAAGATCTAATAATTGGTGCTACATATTTATCTAAGGACAATAAAAATTGGATTTATATGGGGCGATTCGATACATATGGATATGGTTATGAGTTTATACAGGATGATAAAATTGAAAGAGTAAAATCGTATGATAAAATTCCAAATGAACGAAATGCTTATAGATATCATGATAAGGTGCCACATAAAAGTATAAAAAATTTGTTATATGGAAAAATGTATTGGTTTGCCATATTATATAACGATGAATATTATTTTGAGCAATTTAAAAGTATTCCTAAAAACAAATTTATTAGTTGCATAAATGATAAATGCGTTTCTAATTATTCTGAAATCTATGACCTGATGCAATCAGCTTGGGAATTTTCTCCAATAGACGATACTAAAGACAAATTTTTCGAGTTTTCTTTTGAGGATTTTTACAAAAAATCAACTAGCACATATTGGAATGATGATAAATTAAGATATATAGATACGAAATTCCTTGTAAATGTTGATGGAGAATATATTGAATATAAAATGGAGACTCCATACGAACCGGAAGACAACGGCAAATATATTGTCTATAGGTATAATTGGAAGAACGAGGAAGAAGCAATCGATATCTTTCCGACAGAAGAAAAAGAGGTTAATAATTATTATGGAAAGAAAATTGAAACACATATGATTCCAGTGTCTATTGAAGAAGTTTTTGAAAAATTAAGACCTGCGTTTAAACAGAAATATTTAGAAAATGGAAGAGAATACAGAAAGGAATATGAATTATATGAGTAAGAACGACGATCGTATTTTGGAGTTAAAAAAGCAGATTGACGCTAAGAAAAAGTCGATTTCAGAGAGGAAGATTAGATTTTCACCTGAAACAAATTGTGTCCTCAATATGGACGGAATGGCTATTAACATTAATGTATGTTCAGATGATGCGCTATTATTACTTTTGATTAGATTGAATTCTTATTTGATATCAGCTGTGGATCTTGGAATGAACGATTTTGAAATTTCAGGTTATAGTGTAATTGCATGGATCAAAGACATTAAGAGTAAGTTAGAGGTATCTGGTTTAAAGAAAGAAGAGTCTGATTTGAAGAAAATGGAGAGCAAGTTAGACAAGTTACTTTCTGATGATAAGAAAACAGAGCTGGAAATTGATGAGATTGCAGCAATGTTGAAATAAAAAGGTGAAATAACAAATGGAAGAAATTTTAAAAGTATTAATGAAGAATCCTGAAAATGTAGGAGAAATTGTAAAAGTATATATTACTAAATACAAAGAACCCATATATGATATTTTAAAAGAATTGATATTAATCGCAAAAGATTATTCCGAAAATACAGAATATCCTGCTATTAAAGCAAAAACGAAAAAAAATATGTTTGATGCATATGTGAACGTTGGTTTTACTGAAGATCAGGCATTGGCACTTATGATTAATGATAATATTCAGTTAATGAAGAATATTCAGAAGTCTGTAAATAATGCAGCAACTAAGAAAAATAAGTAGTTTTTTATGACGAAATTTTGCTTTCGTTTGGAGAAAATAATGAGCATAGAAAAATATTAGGATATAGTAAAGAACAGTTAAATGATTCTGTATTATTCTGGATGAGAGAAGCAAATAAATTATGTAATACAGATATTGAAGAGACAAGAAATTATGCAAATGATTTTAACAGGAGACAGAAAATGGAGAATAACAAAGTAAGACAGTTTACAGATTTACTACTTGAAGGAGAAACAGTCGAAAGTGCAGCAAAGGTATCAGGGATTGGTGATATGAAATTAGTCGATGTTTTAAAGACTATTTCAGAAATGGAATTTGAAAACATTAAGGCTTTTTCAAGTGCTGTTGCTGGAATGAATAGTATGAAGGAAGCTATTCAGACAGTTAAGGATTTGAATGATGTATTAGTAGGTTTAAAGAAATCTTCTGAAAAGTAGAGAATATATAACTGTAAATAAAATACGAAAGGAGTATTAGAGTAACCGGTTGAAACTTGCAAGACTCTGAGTAGTAAAACGATGGCATGTATTTATAGATATACAGATTTAACAGACAACATTATTAAATATGTAGGAATTGTATGGAGTGGCAATAGGACATTAAAACAAAGATTGTATGAGCATAGTAAAAATGACGAGTGGTGTAAAAATGGAAAATTTAAAATTGAATACATCAAAGTGCAATCGAGAACAGATGCAGAATTCCTAGAAGCACATTATATATCATTATATCATACTGACAAATACTACAATGATTCCAAATCAGAATGGGGAATTAGTTCATTTGTTCCGTATAAAGAGTCTGACTGGCAAGAATACGATGATAATACATACATAGAAGATTATATTGGAGATTTCGTTTCAGAAGATCAAATAGCAGAAACGATAACTAAACAAATTTTATTATTAAAAAATGATGATGAGATTTTATCTTTTGGGCGGAAACTTAGAGCAAAGAAAAATAGACATACTGTTAAATCCGATACGGAATATAAATTTTGGTGGAATGTTTTAGATTTGATTAATAATAAATTAAAACAAACTCTATTCGGTTCAGAGGATATACCTGTTGAAGTTGATTTTGATGGAAGTGGAAATATAAATATTTCTACAGAATACATAGATAGAATTGTTTATAAGCCATATAGCAATAAATATATTATACCTGCATTATGGAAAGATGAATTAAATAAAGATGCTTTAATTAATCGTTTACATGGAATGTCTATGCTGATAATTTCAATTTCAAATGCCATTGCGGTTAATACCATAAATGTATTTGGTGAAGCAACAATATGTAACAATGACGAAATAAAACTCTCATTAGATGATAAGAAAAATTTATATTCTATTTCAAAACAATTTGAAGATAAATCTTCGTTTGATATAGAAAAATGGACGAGACATTATGAAGATTTTTGTGAGACATTTGGTAATGGAGTAGGAATATGTTATACAGACAGCAAAAATCCTAATAGATCACATACTCTTTATGTCAGAAATGAGGACGATAATTTTCAAATAACAAGCGGAAGTGGTGTAGATTTATCAAAGGAAAATTTAGAGGTGTTTATTAAAATGTTAATAGATAAGTATGAATTAGATATAGCATAAAATACAAAGAATTTTCGATTATCAGAAGATTATTAACAACAAGATTTCGTCTGATGAGTTCAATTTTGAAGCGTAAAGGAGAATATAATTATGACATTAAAAGATACAGTAGAAATGATGAATAGCAACGATTATAAGGAAAGGTTTAAAGCTGAGTATTATCAGTTGGTTACAAGATATAGAGGTCTTAAATCAATGCTTACAAAATGGGATGAGGGGACGTTAAATTTTGAACCAACTTGCCCAAGAAGCACATATAATATGCAAATTAAGGCTATGGTTGATTATATTGCGGTTCTGGAAGCAAGAGCAGTAATGGAAGGCGTTGATTTATAATCGAAGGAAACTGACATTTCTTTGTGCAATTTTAAAGGAGAATCATAGAATGAGTGATATTTGTAAAGATATAGAAGCTTTAAGACCTAAATATGAACAGTTTGTTCAGACTGAGAGAGGTAAAGAGTGGAAACATTTTTGGCAGAGTCAAACAGGTTCAGAGAGAAGTGGAGATTTTGGAGATTATTTGTATGACTTTTATCCAGAAATGTTGCAGTAAGGAGAAAAATAAATGGCGAAAAAGAAAGGTTTTGGTGTAAGTCCAATAACAAATACAATCTACTATGGAACACAAGATACAGAAAAACATATGTGGGTTGGACAGAAAATAGATGTTACGGATGATGCGATAGCTGCTGTATATGAATGGTTTATGGGTAATATGGAAGACTCTGAAGGTAAGAAAGAAGAATATCAGATTACATATCCTAGCACAGAGTTTGAATTAGTAATGAGAAGAAAGAAAACAGAGAATATATAGTTTGAGGTGAGAACTGTGATTCAAGTAATTGAGACAAATTTGAGTATTGATAAAGATAATATCATAAGAGATCATCAGTCACGATGTGTTGAAGTTGAAGATTGGGATACATACTGCAAAGCATTTGAAGAATACAATGGCGAAGCTGTTTATTTCAAGTCAAAGACTATGCCTGGCAACAGTGTCTTATCGAATTGCACAATGACAGATTTGATATATGATGACATTCATTTATCTTGTATGGTCTTACATCCATCAGGTTTTATTACGAAGAAATTTGCATATAGAATTGTTTTATAATCTATGGCTTATTCAAGTCACAATTTCCAATAAAAATGAAAATCGAATAGAGAATAAGTAAGTGAAGCAGTCACAGTAAATCACTGTTTCATTGGGATTTTGAGGAGGTGATAAAGTGGCAGAATTTAGATTTAATGAAGACTTTGCAAATAATTGGAAGTCAGGTCAGATAGTTGCTTGTGAAGAAAAAGAGGATGGTTACTTAGTTGATAAGGTGGCACTTATTGAAAAGGACGAACTTTTAAAACATGGTGAATTTATCACAATGAATGTTGAGATATTAGGACACATGCAATCAAATGGTGTAGATGATTTATTCATGTATGATAGAGCTTTTCAACCAGGAGATACAGTACAACATTTCAAAGGTGGTTTCTATAAGATTGTTGCCATTGGAACTAATACAGAAACAGAAGAAAAGATGGTTGTATATCAAAGTTTAAAGAATAAAAGAGTATGGATTAGACCATATGAAATGTTTATCAGTAAAGTGGATAGAGATAAATATCCAAACGCTTATCAGCCATATAAATTTATCAAAGTAAAGATTATTGCTTAGTAATCAGTCTTGAACAAATCAGTTCAAAATTCAAAAACAAAATGTCACAAAAATTATATAAAAATCGAGACAAAACAAGAGAATAAATGCGGAAAACATTTGTATGGGTGGAAGAACAGCATACCCTTGGGTTCTTATACTCAAAAATCACTGTTGAGGATAGATTTATCATAAATTTATTTTCTATATTCCGTCCAATTTGGGCGTTTAAATAGATAGTTCTAATAACAAATTAACTATAAATTTATTATTTTAGGAGGACATGTAATTTTGGCAAAAGTAAAAGAAAGAAAGGCTCTGAAGAAGGGCAAGGCAACATTTAATCTTATTGGTCGTGTTAAGGTAACTGATAAGACATTTAACCTCGACAATACATATGATTCTGGTTGGACTGATAACAGTATGTATGTAGGAGTTGATTGTGGTAATGGCAATGTCGTATATGCAGAAATGAGAAGTGGATTTTTCCCTGATGGAGACAATGTGATTCGTGCTTATAGTAAAGATGAAAGAGATGATGATGGTAAAAGTAAGTCTGTTGAAATTGCCTGGGAAGACCGTTTAGACGAATCTTTGTATGATAGTATTGCAGATTCTTCTTTTGTAACTGTAGGTGTAGAAAAAGATGTAAAAGATAAGACAGTATATAAGAAGTTCCTTACTGCTTATGATGCAGTTGATTATCTGAACGATCATCTTGAAGATGGAATGGTAGTAAATGTAAAGGGTAACATTGGATACAGTGAGTATGACGGAAATGTTTCCACCAAGAAAGAAATTACATCTATTGTTCTTTCCAAAATGGAAGAAGCTGACTTTAGAGCAATATTTTCTCAGACGATTCTTGTAGATTCTAAGAGTATCGGAAAGAAAAATGAAGATAAGGGAACTATGGAGCTTGCATGTTATGTAGTTGATTATGTAGGTAAGCCTAAGATTGATGGAAAGAAAGTTGAAGTAAAAAAGAATGTATCATTCCCTAAGACATTTGAAGTAGCTATCAATGAAAATCCCGAAATTACTGCAAAGATGCTTCAGAGATTTTTCAAGCCTAAGAAGGGTAAAATCACAGAAGTTACAGTTACTGGTAATCTTGTAGAAGGTGGATCAACAGTTACCATCACAGAAGATGATATTCCTGACGATATTAAGGAACTTATTGAAATGGGCTTATATTCTGAAGAGGAAGCCGAAAAGAAAATTGCAGTCGGAAATGGTAATCGTGAGAGAAGAATGATTATTGTGAAGCCAGATATTGCTTATGTTGGAAATGGAGATGAAAGAAAGCCAACTGTAGCATTTGAGGATTCTAAGTATGACGAAGAGGATCTATATTTCTACGAACAGGCACTGTCGGATGCAGGTGTTGAACCGGAAAAAGATAGTAATAGCAGTACAAGCAATGAAGAAGTAGCTTCTGAAGACGATGAACTTTTAGCAATGCTTGCAGGTATAGAATAAAAAATAAGCTTGTCCTGCTAAATACGACAACAGGACAAGCGTTAAATTATTAATTTAAATTATAGGAGGATAAAAAATTGTCTTTTAGAAAAGCAAAGGCTGCCAAGATTGGCGGTAAATTTTTAGCATATGGTTATGAGGGATCTGGTAAATCATGGTTTGCGCTTACATTCCCTAATGTTGCATGTATCGATTCAGAGACTGGTATTGCACACTATGAAGGTAAGGATATTACTTTAGCGAATGGTAATACATATAATAATCTCGTTTTAGTAGATGATACATCTGATCTTGATGATTTAGAGAATGATATTGATGAAGCAGTAGATTCCGATGAAATTCAGACACTTGATATTGACTCTGAAACTAAATTCTATGCAACCATGCAAATCGGTGCTACTGAAGTAGAGGAAAAGAAGGCTAGAAGAAAAGGTGGAGATGTTGATGATACAGTAGTATCTCAGAGACAGTGGGGACGTATTAAGATTATTAACATGAAACTTCAGCAAGCAAAAATTGACCTTTCTGCAAAAGGTAAGCATGTAGTATCTGTTGCACAGGCTACAGAGGTATATGAGGGAACCGGCGATAATCGTAAGTTGGTAGGAATTAAGCCTGATATGCATAAATCTGTAAAGTTTGATTATGATACCATTCTTGAATTTTATAAGGAAGAGAACGGTGAAGATGTTAGATATTTTGCAAAGGTAAAGAAGGATAGAACAAATGTAACAAAGGTTGGACAGATTATTGAAAATCCATCCTATGATATTTGGAAGGATTATTTTGAATCAATGAATGGTCTTGAAACAAATAGTACTTCTTATAAGAATGACCTTAAGACTTCTACTGAATCTATGGTAGACAAAGCTGAGAAGTCTGAGGAACTGGCAGCCGAATTTAAGGATCTATTAAAGACTCTTAAGGATGACAAAGACGCATTGCTTAAAGTAAATAAGCAGATGAAGGAAAAGAATGTATCTCTTAAGGAACTTGAAATGCAGTCTCCTGATACACTTACAGAATTGATTGATTTTGCCAAGTTACAGTTAGCCTAATTGAAAATAGCTCCAACAGAGAAACTTCTCTGTTGGAGATTTTAGGAAAAGGATAAATTGGTAGATGAGAAAAGTAAAAAATAATGATAACGATTCATGGTATGAATTATGTGAGTATGTAAGAAAAGAAATACTTGAATATGATGAGAATATGAAATTTCCACAATACTTAGCATTAAAATTACAAGGTATTAAACGTGGAGAACATATAGCGAATAATAATCATGAAGCAAAAGCTAATTATGATGATTATACTATTTTATGTACTTTCAAATTATGTAAGAAAAAAATTGTTACATACTTACATGATAATGAAAAGAAAATTAAGGATGAAAAACATAAAATTAATCTTATCATAAAAATGATTGAGCCTGAAATTAATGATGTATATTTAAGGCTACAAAGAATCGAAAAGGCTAAAAATAAAGCTGAGAACGTGGATTGTGAGAATCAAAATAGCAGCGGTGCTGATTATATAAAAAAGACAAAAGAAACAAGTGATAAAATGAAAAAACTTTTCTGAGGGAGGTATTAATTGGCTACTACAACAAAAAAAGAGAATAAAAAATTAACACCTTATCAAGAAGAGGTATTAAAGACAGCAAAACAGATCAAAGAATACAAAGTAATTGCAGAAGCGAATATCGTTGCGATTCTATATAAACAACCAGAATTGTTCTTTGATTATACTTTAGAACTAGAAGATTTTAGTGAAAATACCTGGCGTGTTTATTGGCAAATTGCCAATGATTTATTGGTTGTTGAAAAAAAGTCTGTTTTAGATGATATGACTGTAGGATTATATCTTGAAAAACATCCCAAATTAAAGAAGGAATATGAAGAGTATGGTGGATATGAAACAATAGATAAAGCCAAAGAATATGTAAATATAAACAATTTAGATGGTTATGTAAAAGAACTATACAAATGGAAAACTGTTTTGACAATGTTAAAAAATAATTTTCCTATTTGTAATCGCATCAATGAATTTTGTGATATGTCATTAGATGAAATATATGAAGAATATGAGGCAATGATAAATCATATTTTTGTCAATGCTGCCAGAGATGTCGAATCATATAATGCCTGTGACGGAATTAATCAATTCATTGATGAACTAAATGCAGGAAAAAGTGTGGGACTTCCATTACATAACTGTGACATATTGAATAAAGAAATAGGCGGTTTTAATTGTGATGGCAATATATATGGATTAGGTGCAAATTCCGGTGTAGGTAAATCTACAACAGTTATGAATTATATCATACCTTCTATACTTCATTATGATGAAAAAGTTGTATTTTTTATTAATGAGGAAGATCAAACAAAATTACAACGAGAGCTGATTATTTGGGTCGCTAATAACATTTTCAAATTTGATCTGCCAAAGTATAAATTACGAGATGGAAAATTCGATGAAGAAACAATGGCACAATTAAGAAAAGTGGCAGATTGGATCGAGGATAAAAAAGGAAAACAAAATATCACAATAGTTCCATTGGAGAGATATTCTGTAAATATTGTTATTAAGCTAATAAAAAAATATGCAAGTCTTGGTGTAAGATATTTTGTCCTGGATACATTGAAAGAAAGTTTTGATGCAACTACAGACGAAATTTATAAGTCCATGACTAGAGATATGGTTAAACTATATGATGTAGTTAAACCTACTGCAAAAAATGTAGGATTGTTTGTAACATATCAGCTTGGCAAAGCTAGTATAAAAATGAGATATCTTACTAATAACGAGATTGGTCTTGGTAAAAGTATTGTTGATGTTATGAGTGTTAATCTTATGATTAGAAGACCTTTTGAGGATGAATTGGAAGGCGGAAGACATGAGATTATTGGATACAGATTTGACGGGAAAAATGGTAAGAGCAAAATTCCATTCAAATTAAAACCAGACAAACATTATATGATTACTTTTATTCCTAAAAATAGGTTTGGTCAAACAGATGCTTTCCAGATTATAAGTGAATTTGATTTTAGCACAAATACGAATAAGGATATTGGTATTTGTAATATTGTACAAGATTGGTAAATGCGATAAGGCGGTGAGCGTGTATTAATGCAGATAAGTTAAAAGAATATATTATAGAGAATAATTGTATAGAACAAATTTTATTATCTTTGGAGTGTCATGGACTACACGAATATCCTAATGAATGGAGAGCCGCCTTACCACAAGGCAATAATAAAACTGCTGTATGTGTAAAAAAAGATACATTATCAGTAGCAATAAGAAGTTCAGAAGAAAATAAACATGGAGATATCTTCACATTGGTTATGACAATTAAAGGGGTATCCTTTGGAAAAGCAAATAAATATCTCCACAATATTTTAGGATTAAAATATTCATATGATAAAAATAATGATAATGATATTAAGAAAGATCCATTGGCACTTTTTAAAAAGGTAAAACGAAAAAAATATACATTAGATAAGGATATACCGGTATATGATGATTCGTGTATGAAAGAATATACCGATTTACCTTATATTGGATGGATTCGGGAAGGTGTTATGCCTTTCGCATGTAAAAGATTTAATATTGGATATTCATATGATAGAAAACGAATTGTTATTCCAGAACGTAAATGGGATGGTGACGATAATGAATATATTGGAATCAGTGGTAGAACTACTGTTCCAAACTATGAAATGTTTGATATTCCTAAATTTTATAAGCTATCTAATACATATCCAAAAGGGATGAATGTGTATGGATTAAATGAGAATTATCAAACAATTCAAGAAGCTGGATATGCGGTTGCGTTAGAAGCACAAAAATCAGTGTTGAAAAGGTATTCTAGGAAAGACGGAACAGCAGTTGCAATTGGAAATTGTGAATTTACGGAAGAACAAGTAAGAATATTAATTAGTTTAAATGTAGAGATTGTAGTGGCTTTAGATGAAGGAATTGATATAAATCATATAAGACAGGAATGTAATAAGTTTTATCCTATTAGAAAAGTAAGTTATATATATGATCGTTGGGATTTGATAAAAAAAGGTAGCAAAGACAGTCCTGCTGATATGCCAAATAAAGTATACAATTTCCTTCTTAAACATCGTGTTTTATATGATGAATCAGAAAGGAGAAAATTAAAAGATTGGCAAGAAAAACAAGTAAAGAGCTAACAGAAATCTGTAGTAAGCTTGGTATTGAAACATTATGGTCATGGAGTAGATATCATTGCTATAAGCAAGATAAATGGGAATATTTTTTGAAATATATCTTACATGAAAAAGAAGATAGAACGAATAGTATTTATTGTGTGTCTGGTGGTAATGTACATGATATTATTGAACAGTTATATACCGGTACAATTAAATACGAAGATATGTCTGAATTGTATGAAGATAGCTTATTCACAATGAATTGTGCAGAACTTAAATATAATCGTAGTGATTCAGAAAAAAATGATGCAATAGCAAATAAATATGAAAATTGTATTCGACACTTCTTTAAAAATCATAATCTGATTACTTTCCCACATAAAGTTGAACATTTTATAACGATTAAAATTTCTAATGATCTGTATATGCAAGGTTATATTGATATGCTTTATATTGAACCATATACAGATGAACATGGTAATTCCAAAAAACGTGTACATATTGTAGATTGGAAAACTTCAACACGCTATCAAGGTGCAAAGATTGATGCTGAATGTGGTCAGTTAGTTATTTATGCTGAAGGCATCAGACAAGCATTAAATATTCCATTAGAAGATATTGTGTGTGAATGGAATTTCTTAAAGTATGTCACAGTTACCATTGAACAAAAAAATGGAAAGAAAAAAGATAGATATATTGAGAGAAATGCTATTGGAGAAAGTCTTGTCAATACAGCTAAGATGTGGCTAAAACATTTTGGACATGAAGATGAAACTGACAAATATGTTGATGAAATGATTATAAATAATAATATTGATTGTTTACCGACTGAAGTTAGGGATAAGTTTGATATTCATGATTGCTATGTGCAAGTACCATTAACAGATGAAAAGATTAATGATTTGAAAGAAGACATTATTAATACAGTCGAAGAAATTAACGGTAAAGAAAGAGAATATAAAGTTAGTAAAGACGAAGATATCTTTTGGCAGGATGTAACTGATGCCGATGAATATAGATTGAGCTGTTTGTCAGGGTATTCCAGAAAATTGCATAAACCGTATGATGCTTATTTAAAAGAAAAAGAGCTGTTTAAAGAAGAAAACGGATCAAATTCAGATACAGACGAAGAAGATCTATTGGCATTTGTAAATAGCTTATAGATTTATGAATATAGGTAGGTGGTGAGAAGTTGGGTAATTTTACAGTATTACATTTACATAGTATGGATTCTAATCCGTATAGTGGACTTGAGGTTGATTCAATTACACCTTTTAAAGCTTATATAGATAAAGCCAAAGAAGAAGGAATGAAAGCCATTGCTTTCACAGAGCATGGCGCAGTCCTTCATAATGTTGCCAAAAAACAGGTATGTGAAAAAGCTGGATTGAAGTATATTAATGCAGAAGAATTCTATGTAACAGAAAAAATTGATATGGATAATCTGCAAAGAGATAATTATCATTGTTGTTTATATGCGAAGAATTATGATGGCGTATTAGAGCTTAATAAACTTTCTTCTGATTCATTCAACCGTAATGATGGTCATTTTTATTACAATCCACGAATTACATTGGAAGAACTTGAGAACACATCAGATAATATTTTGGTATTAACAGCTTGTGTAGCAGGTATGTTATGTAAAGGAACTAAAGATGTGCAAGAAAGATTCTTGAAGTTCCTTATCAAAAACAAACATAGATGTTGGTTAGAAATACAACCACATAACTTCGATGTTCAAATTTATTATAATCAATATTTATATAGAATTGCTCAGAAATATGGTATGAAACTTATTGCGACAAGTGATGTCCATGCTATTAATAAAGATCATATGATGGGTAGATCTGTAATGCAAAAATCAAAAAATGTTATTTTTCATGACGAAGATTCATGCGATTTATCTTGGAAGTCATATGATGATATGGTAGCAGCGTTTGAATTACAGAATGCTTTACCTAGACAGATTTATCTTGATGCAATTGAGGAAACTAATAAATTCGCTGATAATATTGAACCATATGAATTAGATTATAGTAATAAATATCCTAGATTATATCCTGATGCAGAAAAAGAATTTAAAAATCGTATTGTAAAAGGTGTAAAAGAAAGAGGTGTTAACAAATTACCAAATTATAAGACAGATTATATTCCAAGAATACAAGAAGAATTAGAGACATACAAACACAATGATGCCATTGATTTTATGTTACTTGATTCAGATTATAAAAAATGGCTATTGGAAAATAATATGCATTATGGATGTTCAAGAGGATCTGTTTCTGGTAGTGAGATTGCATATCTGATTAAATGTACAGATGTTGATTCGGTTAAATATAAACTTAACTTTTCACGATTTATGAACCCAGAAAGGATGTCATTGGCCGATGTAGATACGGATATTTATGCAGAAGATAGATATAAAGTGCGTGAATATTTGTTCAATAAAAAGGGGTTATATTGTTGTAATATTATTACATTTAATACTATTCAATTGAAAGCTGCAATAAAAGATGTCGGTAGAGCATATGGCATGGCTCCTGATCAAACTCAAGAATTATCAAATATGGTAGAAACTGATGATAAAGGCAAGGATTATATACCGGAAGAAATTAAAGAACAATATCCTGAAATGTTTAAGTATGTTGATATGGTTATTGGAACAATTACATCTCTTGGTAGACATGCAGCCGGTATTGTTTGTAGTCCAACAGATATAAGATATGACTTTGGTACTTTATCCATAACATCAGATCCACGTCCAGTAAGTCAGATTGATATGCATGAAATTGACTCTTTAAATTATGTAAAGTTGGACTTGTTAGGCTTAAATGCAGTTGGGTTAATTGATGGTGCTTGTAAACTGGCAAGAATTGATTACTTAACTCCAGATAAAGTAAATTTCTCAGATGAAAATGTGATTAATTCAATAGCAGAAGATACTACATTAATATTCCAATTTGAAAGTGGTTTTGCAAGTGATTCATTAAAAAGAACACTTAGTAAAGAAACTTTGGAGAATATTAAAGCACAAAATGATAATATTTCGTACCTTGATATAATGGCTATGGTCAGCGGTGCTATTAGACCAGCAGGTGAATCTTATAGAGAACAGTTATTCAATGGTATTTACAAAGATAATGGCAACGAAGCACTTAATAATTTCTTGAAACCTACGCTTGGTTATTTAGTATATCAGGAACAGATTATTGATTTCTTACATGACTTCTGTGGATTTACTATGGGGCAAGCAGATATTGTCCGTAGACATTTTACTAAAAAAACAGGTACTGAAGCAGATATACCTATTATTGAAAATGGTGGATATATGGTAGATATTCATGGTAATAAAGATGATAGATATATTCCAGGATTTATTACAATTGCACAAGAGAAGTATGGAATGACAGAGGCAGAGGCAAAAGAAACTATAAAATCATTCTTGATAGTAATCGAAGATGCATCTAATTATTTATTTTCACGAAATCATTCCGTTCCATATAGTATGATAGGTTTATTTATTGGATGGTTAAGATATTACCATAAGATTGAGCTATTAACATCAGCATTAAATGTTTATGTAGACAATAATGAAAAGATGTCAAACATTAAAGAATATATCAAATCACAAGGTATAGAGATTAAAGGAATAAAATTCGGTAAATCTAAAGCACAGTATTTCATGGATAAAGACGAAAATGCCATTTATCAAGGAATCTCTTCTATAAAATATTGTAATGATCAGATCGCAGATGAATTATATGAATTGTCTAAAAATCATTATGATAATTTTGTCGATTTACTTTCTGATATTATATCAAAAACATCTGTGGATGATAGACAATTACATATTCTTACAACACTAAATTTCTTTTCTGAGTTTGGCAAGAATAAATATTTGCTATCAATTATTGATATGTGCAATTTGTTAGGAAAATGCAAGACATTGAAAAAAGATAAAATTGCATCACTGAACATTAGAGAAGAAGATGTAAGAAAATGTGCAGAGAAAGAGACACCTAAACAGTATAGCAATGTTGATAAAGACAAACTTGTTAAACTTATGATAAGCGGTTTAGAGAATAAGCCATTATCAATAAAAGAACAGATTGTATATGAACAAGAGTATCTTGGAAACATAATGTATAAAAATCCGAAAGCACCAAAAGATATGTATTATGTGCTTGAATGTAAATTCTATAAGGATAAAACAAAACCATATCTTATGCTTTATAACATGAGAGATGGCGAGTATCTAAAAACAAAAATCACTTCTGGAAAGTCATTCATTGAATCCCCATTTATAGCAGGTAATGTCATCAATGTAAAAGAATTTGGTGAGAGAAATAAAATGAAGAAAGTTGGTGGCGATTGGATTAAAACAGATGAAAAAGAGAGAATAGTAAAGAAGTGGGACGTATATTAGAAGGAGATGCAAAGTTGGACAAAATAATTGAGTTTAAATGTGTACCAGAAAGACTTGTATATAATTCTACTGACTTCAAAATATATGGTGTTTCTGTCAATTCATTTGAATATCCTGATGTACAGCTTGGAAAATATGGCACAGCAACTATTAAAGGTAATATTTCAGAACTTAATCTTGGAGTTGATTACATTGTAAAGGCAAAGGAAGTATCCGATTCTCATGGAGTCGGATACGATGTAATCAATATTAAAAGAGAGAAACCTACTACATTAGCTGCGACACGAAATTTCTTATATGAAATTCTTACACCAAATCAGACAGATGTGTTATTAGAAGCATATCCAGACATCGTAGATAGAATAATGAATAACAGATTAGATGACATTGATTTATCAATAACAAAAGGGATTAAAGATTATACATTCAATGTTATTAAGAATAAAGTCATAGAGAATTTCAAATTGGCTGAAATTGTAGAAGAATTCAGAGGATTATTTAATCTTTCAACAGTAAAAAAACTATATGACAAATATACTTCTGTTGACAAAATCAAGGAAGTTATTAGAGAAGAGCCATATCAGTGTCTTTGCAGGTTGGGTGGGATTGGATTTAAAACGGCAGATTCTTTATTGCTAACATTAGATAAAGATGCTAAAGAATGCGAAAAGAATGGCAAAAAACCGGTATTGTTTTTTGGATTTGATCTTGTAACATCATATCAGAGAGCGAAAGCTTGTGTAGATTATCTACTTGATGAGAATGAAAATAATGGTAATACATATATGCATGTTGGTGATTTGAAGAAACAGTTTGATGTATTAGTGCCAGAAGCAAAAAGCAACTTACCACTTATTCTTAAAGGTGATAATGATGTAATATTCGATAGAGAATTATTAAGTGTATGTAAGAAAGAAACATATGAAACAGAGAAATATATAGCAGAGAGAATAAAAGAGGGATTGCAGATACATACAAAATGGGAGTGTGATTGTTCAAAGTTCCAGGAACTTGATGGTTTTAAACTAACTGAGAATCAGTGTAAAACATCACAATATATGTGTGAAAATAACATTGTTCTTCTTGTTGGATATGGTGGCAGTGGCAAATCTTCAAGTACACAAGCATTTGTAAATATGTTAAATGCTTATGGCAAAAGACATTTGCTTTTGGCACCAACTGGTAGAGCAGCGAAGGTATTGTCAGGATTTACAAATGAAAATGCTATGACAATTCATAGAGGTCTTATGTATATGCCACCTGCTGATTGGGGATTTAATGAAGAGAATAAATTACCATATGATGTAGTAATTGTGGATGAGTTTTCAATGGTAGACATTTTCTTATTTAGGAGATTGCTTGAAGCTATAGATTTTGAAAAAACAAAATTACTTCTTATTGGTGATGATGCACAGATTCCTTCTGTTGGTGCTGGTAATGTACTTTATGATTTGTTAAAATGCGAGGATATTCCTGCTATCACACTTGATAAGGTATTCCGTTATGGTAAAGGTGGTTTATCTACGGTTGCTACAGATACACGAACTGGTACTGAATATTTAGATAAGACCAAAACAGGTATGCAAGTGTTTGGTGAAGATCAGTCATATATATTTATGCCGATTCTTCAAGATAAACTTGTTGGATATACTGTAAAACTTTATCAGACATTATTATCCAAAGGATATTCTGTTGATGATATTGCAGTATTGTCTTGCTATAACGTAGGTGATTATGGAACAGTAGTATTAAATAAGAAGATACAGAACGCAGTTAATTCTAATCCAAAGGCCAAAATCACATTTGGAGATACAGAATTCAGATTGAATGATATTGTAATGAACTATGCTAATGATTACAAAGCAATCATCTATAATGAGGAATATATTGATGATAAAAATACAACATTTATTGCTAATGGTGAATCTGGTAGAGTTGTAAAAATTCTAAAAGATGCAATGGTTGTTGATTATGATGGAACGCTTATTTATATCCCAAAAAGTTCTATGAAAAATATTCGATTGGCTTATGCTATCAGCACACACAAATCTCAGGGTGGTCAGTTCAAGGTGGTTGTTTTAATTACACCTAAAGCCCACACATTCATGTTGAATTCCAATTTGTTATATGTAGGAGAAAGTAGAGCAAAAGAAAAATGTTATCACCTTGGAGAGGTTCGTACAGTAAATAATGCACTTAAAAAGAAGGAAAATTTTGATAGAAAAACAATGCTTCAGATATTTATGAAAGCAGAATAGGAGAATATATGAATAGTAAGTCCAACATTTTTGATTCGATTTTAAACACAATTGAGTCAAAAGATATTAGAAAATTTGCAGAAAGATGTATTGAAACAATCCCGGATTATTTTTGGAATGTTGGTGCGTCAAGTACGGGAAAATACCATCCTCAATATGCTCTTGGTGATTTAGGATTGGCAAGACATACATGTGCTTTGGTAAGATTCTTAAATCATATTTTTGCGGTTGATTGCTTTGGTAAGAATTTTACTCAAAGAGAGAAAGATTTAATGAGAGTTGCAGGAATGATGCATGATTCACGAAAAAGCGGAAATGATGATGACTTCACAAAAAATAAATATACAAAGTTTGACCATCCTCTTTTAGCAGCTAATGTTATTCGTGAGTTAAAAGGCAATGAACTTTCTGATGAAGAAATCGAAATGATTGCAACTACAATTGAGAGCCATATGGGTGCATGGAATACTGATAAAAGAAGTTCAACGGTATTGCCATTGCCTAAAAACAAATATCAGACAATTTTACATTTAGCAGACTACCTTGCAAGTCGTAAAGATATTGAAGTTCTGTTTGATGGATTTGAAACACAAAAAAAGGAAGTCGTTAAGTTAGAGGACTATGTTCTGAACTTTGGGAAGCACAGTGGCGAGAAGCTTGTTGATGTTGCTCAGTCAGATCCAAGTTATATATCATGGGCGAAAGAAAATATGACTAGAGAACCAGTTAAGAGCTTATTGGCACAGTTGTAGAGAATAATATAGTGAGAGGAATCACATGGAATATAAAATAACAAAAATTACTCATTCAGGAACAAAAGGTGAAAGAGGTCAAGATAGAACTGATGGCAGATATCCAATGAGAATCGGAAGAACTGTAGAGATAGATTTAAATAATATAAAACTTGGGAAACCAATGATTATAAATTATCTTAAAGATGCTGATGGTTCAGATTATAGCAATATGTATTTGCGAACAAGTTGTGTTATATCGGTAATCAGTACAGCAAGTGCAGTATTCATTGAAACAATGAACAGTATTTTTACATTTGAGAAAACTGAATTTCTGGAATGCCCATAAATATGGCGTTTCAGAAACTCAAAAAGCCAATGAAAGACGGATTTCGTGAGGAGGTAAAATATATGAAGTATAAAATTAGCGATGTATATATAAAAATAAATGGCGAAGATATTGCGGTTGGCGTTGCTCTTGGAGAAGAGGATAAACCACAGTCTCCATTTAGAACAGAATATGTTACAAATTCAGAGTATGAAAATGGGTTAAAAGAATTTCGATACGGTAAACAACAAATTGGAGATCTTGTTTATCATTGTATAACACAGTTTAAAAACTTTACTGCTACATGTCCAATAAAACAGAAGTGGATTGATGAATTAGAAAAAATGGGATACGATATATCAAAATTGAAATATGAAATTGCATAGTAATCGACAGTTTCTTTAGAAGATTCGGAGGTAAAAAATGAACAGAATAACTATTAATGGTAAAACAATCACATGTTCAGGAACTAATGTTGCCATTAACAATGGAAAGGTTATTGTAGATGGTAAAACAATTCAAGAGTGTAATAGTTGTGATGTTAAAGTCACCATCGAAGGAGATGTAAACAAAATTGATTGTGGTGGATCAGTAGAAGTTCACGGCAATTCAGGAAGTATTAATTGCGGTGGTAGTTGTGAAATCAGTGGAGATGTCAAAGGAGATATAGACGCATGTGGTTCTGTAACTTGTGGTAACGTATCAGGTGATATAGATGCTGGCGGAAGTGTGAGATGTAGAAGGTAAGGAGAATAATATATTGGCAAAAATAGTAGACATGAGCGGATTTGATCCACTACTTGATAATTTAGAGAAATATGCAAATAAACAGGGTTATACTCTTGGTGATAAAGCAAGACCATTACAGAAGCTATTACATTGCATTCAGTATTGTTATATCCATGGAGTATTGACAGATAGCCAAATGGAATCTGCACATAAGAAATTTATAAAACAATTTTAAGATGCATTATATGAAAAATAGAGGAGAATTATATGTTAGTACCGGCAGTGTTATATAAAGAACAGATAGCTAAAGAATTCCAAAAGTATTTTTATACAACAGATATGTTGTATAAAACAGGTGGTAACGGTAACTGGATGCCTTAAATTGCGGATTACCCTGAAGATTGGCAATTCCAGTATGCGATAGTAGACAAAAAATCAAAAACTCATTGGCTATTTAGGATATGTAATAGATTGGTACATATCTAAAGCATATAATTTCGGGCTGTTTTCATTTGATAGAGGAAATCTTCAAGTCCCAAAAGATGTATTTGATAAACTGGAAGAACTTGTAAGTACATTACATAGGGTTGAATGGAGAGCTGTTGGTGGCAATCCTGCTTGCAGAGGGTATGATAATTTTATAAAAAAAACACAATGGAACGAAACATATCCTGAAAGATTCTATTAAAGATAGAGCTGGAAACTATCACGATGACATTATTTATGAAATTGTACATAACGAAGGAGAACAAATATGTTAGTAAAGCAGCCAAATGGATTATTTTGTATTTATAAGGAAATTGATAAAAAGGAGAAAATTATATGAAAGATTGTAAAGGCAATGAATTAAAAGTTGGAGATTCAGTCGTTTATGTGCATGGCAAAAATTCTAATGCTTGTTTAGCAACGGGGAATGTTACAAAAATTTATTCAAACGACAAAGAGTGTAGTGTTGATGGAAATGCACATATTTATTACTTTAGGGTTATGAAGCTGGGTTTTGAAGTGTGATTACATGACTTATTTGGGATACAGTAACGAATCCGTTATTTCATCTGCATCATAAATTATACAATAAACGTTACAATTAGGAGGTTAAGATAATGACAATTGAACAGATCAAGGAAAAATTAAAATCAGAGGAATATGACTTCCTGAGAAAAGATAAGAATTTGGGTAACAATATTATTATCTTAACTCTTGGTGGAAGTCATGCATATGGTACTAATCATGAAGGCAGTGACTTGGATATTCGTGGCTGTGCATCAAATAGTAAAAGGCAGATTCTTACAAATGAGAATTTTGAACAGTTTATTAATAATGAAACAGACACTACAATTTATGCGTTTAACAAACTGGTTTACTTATTGAGCAACACTAATCCTAATACAATTGAACTGCTTGGAAATAAACCAGAACATTATTTCTATGTATCTCCTATTGGACAAGAATTGATTGATAATTCTCATTTGTTTTTATCCAAAAGAGCCTGTCACTCGTTTGGAGGTTATGCAAACCAACAGCTATATAGATTAAATCAAAAAGCTGCACATCAAATGGCTCAATCTGAATTAGAGAAACATATTCTAAAGACGTTGGAATTTATGCAGACTGATTTTACAAAGAAATACACTCCATATGAAGACGATTCAATGAAGTTATACATTGATAAATCAGTTCAGGAAGGATACGACACTGAGATTTTCATGGATGTGAAACTAACACATTATCCGTTAAGAGATTATTGTTCTATGTGGAATGAACTTCAAAATACTGTACGTCAATATGGCAAAATCGGTAAAAGAAACGAACATGCGATTGAACATGGCAAAATCGCCAAACATATGATGCATTTAATCAGACTTTATATGATGTGCTTAGAGATACTTGAGAAAGAGAGAATAATCACTTATAGAGAAGCTGAACATGATTTACTTATGGATATTCGAAATGGTAAATATCTTGATGATAATGATCAGCCGATTCCAGAGTTTTTTGAAATGGTAAATGATTATGAGAAGAGATTGGATTATGCAAAGAATAACACAAGTCTTCCAGATAGTCCAGATTATAAAGCTATCAATGATTTTGTGGCAAGTGTGAACGAAAGAGTGGTAAAAGGTGAAATCTGAATTAAAAATAAAAATTCCGTCTGGCGCAAATGAGATTATTCATACTCTACAAAATAACGGATATGAAGCATTCTTGGTCGGAGGCTGTGTACGTGATAGTATCCTTCAAAGACCAATTCATGACTATGACATTACAACATCTGCGACACCAACAGAAATGATGGAAGTATTTAAGGACAAGAGAATTATTGAGACTGGATTGCAGCATGGAACTATTACTATTGTAATTGACAGTGAAGGATATGAAGTTACAACTTATAGAATTGACGGTAACTATTCTGATAGCAGACGACCAGATAGCGTAACATTTACAAATAATCTTGTAGAAGATCTGAAGCGTCGTGATTTTACTATCAATGCTATGGCTTACAACGATGAAGTAGGACTTGTGGATCCGTTTAATGGTATGGAAGACATCAAATATCATGAGATAAGATGTGTTGGGAGAGCAGAAGATAGATTCTCAGAAGATGCATTAAGAATTTTACGTGCTATTAGATTTGCTTCTCAACTTGAATTTGTTCTTGAACCTGATACAGATTGGAATATATCTAAAATGTATAAAAAATTAGAGAATATATCTATTGAGAGAATCAATAGTGAGTTCTGCAAGATTGTAAATTCTGGCGATTTTAGCGTTCAAATGGTTTTATATCATGATGTATTCTCGTTATTTATTCCTGAAATTAATGATATGATTGGATTTCAACAGCATAATCCATATCACATTTATGATGTGTGGAATCATACAGTACATGCAGTAAAAGCTTACGAATGTGATTGCGAACCGGATTTGAATCCAAGAGATCTTATTACATCGTTGGCTATTTTCTTTCATGATATTGGAAAGCCTCATTGTTATCAGGATAGTGAAGACGGAATTAGACACTTTAAAGGTCATGGTAAAATAAGTGCCGATATGACTGATACAATTATGAAACGTCTTAAATTTGATAATGACACAAGAGAAAAAGTTGTTGAACTGGTTTATTATCATGATGCCACATTTGAACTTGGGAAGAAATATGTTAAGCGGTGGCTTAATAAAATTGGAGAAGAACAGTTTAGAAGACTATTAAATGTTCGTAGAGCTGACATTAAAGCACAAGCAGATATAGATCAGCAATCAAGACTTCAAAAAATTGACAATATTCAGTGGTGTTTAGAAGAAGTTTTAGGAGAAAATGAATGTTTTTCTCTAAAAGATTTAGCAGTGAATGGCAAAGATGTAATGGATATTATGCATATAAAAAGTGGAAAAGATGTTGGATACTGGCTAAACGAGATTTTGAATCGTGTCTTAGATGAGAAATTAAATAATGACAGAGATGAAATTATTTATTGGATGACAGGAATTACTGATGGTTGGAAAAAATTTAATAAAAAAGGAGAAAATAATGAGGGTAGCATTGACAGGACATAGACCTCAGAGATTAGGGTTGCCAGATGATGAATTAAACATTCAGTGGATGAAAATTGAACATTGGATTTTTAATCAGATTCTTAATCTTAATGTATCAGATATTTATTGTGGTATGGCAAATGGCTCTGATATTTTAATTGGATTAAATGCTTGTGTCATTAAGGAAAGTTATAGACAAATTTCACCAGAAATGGAGAAAAATAGAGATTTAAAATTACATTGTGTATTACCATGTAAAAACTATAATGATTCTAATAAATATTATAGTAAATTGAAAAATGAAGCAGATGAATGGATTGAGTTATCTGACAAATTTTTTAAAGGATGTGACAATGTAAGAGATCAGTATATGGCTGACCATTGTGACGTACTATTAGCAATTTGGGATGGTAATAAGTCTGGCGGTGTATGGTCTACAATCCGTAAGGCTCAGAAAGCTGGAAAACAAATTATCTATTGTCCAAAAGAAATATTAGATATTGAATGAATCGCAGGTTTCGTAAGAAGTTGGAGGATAAAAATATGATTGATATCGATGTAAACGAAATGATTTATGACGTTTTAGATAAATATTATGACGAAGAAAAAGGCTGTTATTGTAAATATAGAAGAGAAGACGACTCTGATATTAATATCAAAGATGAGTTAATACACATGTTTATTGATAATAGTGTAGATTTTAAAATTGATATTACAGATGCTTTTGATTCACCTGGTTATGATTGTAGTGTGTTATCAATTGCTTATATCCAGCCGGTTTCTGCTCCTGATGCAAAATCTCTTAGATTAGAAACTGTATTGTTAGAAAGTATGTAAGAAATTACGTATGAGTGATTTAATAAGTAAAAGTATTTTACGAAAAAGAATTATCTAAACTTCCTTCAGAAATGGGTTATGTTAGAAAATCAGAAGTAATGCAGATTTTATGTAGTCAAAAATGCGCTTATGATGTAGATAAATTAATTGAGGAATTAAAGGATGCTACATATAGAATAGATGATAGTCTTACTCTTAGTTCAAGAGATGTCATTAATGAGGAAGATGCTATGGATATTGTGAAAGCAGGTGGTGTAATTGATACGTACAGAAACAGTTGATTTATATAAAACAATTCAAGAATCTTTTCCTAAAATTCTCATTAAAAACCTTACAGAACATGAAAGAATTTGTCCTGTGTGTTATGGACTTGGTATGAGAATAGAAGATAATATATATGGAATTAAAGGTGATACTTCAGAAGCTGGTAGAAAATGTCGTTTCCCATATGAACACCAAGCTCTATCATTTTGTCGAAGTTGTTATAACGGAGTACAAAGTTTATGTCCTTATTGCGGACAACCTTATAAAAATCAAGCATATTTACATTGTGATTGTGAAGGTCAGAAGAAAGCTGATGAAGAAAAGAGAATAAATGAATGGAATGAGAAAGTAGCAAATGCTGTTGAAATCAATGAAAAAGATGTTAACACTATGCTTTATTGTGAAGAATTCGATGAATATTATGACACGGTAGATGACTTCTTTGATGATTATTATTGTAACTATGCAGATGATGATAATAGACCAGAGAGGTTATGGGTTACTTCTGTTGAAAAGATTTCTATTGATGCAGCCAATGTAATAGAAGATGCTTGTACAAATTTACACGATGATGCTTATGAACAGTGTGACGAAGCATCTTTACAGGAACTATTAGATGATTGGTGTAGAAAACAGACTGGAACTACTACATATTATCCTCGTTACAAGCAGTATGTGGCTATTGATTGGTCAAAATATTAAGATGAAAGCGTTGTTTCGAGTGAGGAGTAGTAATGGTTGAAAAATATAAAGTAATTACTTTGTGTGGAAGTACGAAATTTAAAGTTCAATTTATGGAAGTACAAAAGAAATTAACACTAGAAGGAAATATTGTTATCTCTGTGGGATGCTTTGGACATGCCGGTGATATATTTTCTGACGAGCAGAAGTTAATGTTAGATGATATGCATAAGAGAAAAATTGACATGGCTGATGAAATTTTTGTAATTAATGTTGGCGGTTATATCGGAGAGTCAACAAAATCAGAAATTGAATATGCGAAGAAACATAATAAGAAAGTCAATTATTTAGACAATATTAACAATGACATTAGAAAAGAAACGTTAAAAGGTATTTTGAATAAAATACCATGCGAAAAAAATTGTCAATGTTGCTTGCGTGATGGTATATTATCGTGTTTTAAACCACAAAAAGAAGGATATATTATTGGTAGTTTAGTTGAGTATATAACTGAAGAACTAATGAATGAATAAAGAGAGAATACACATGGATAAAATTTCAAAAGAATTTCAGAATAATCATAAGAAAGGAACCGTGTCAAATGTGACCAGTTACAGCTTCAAATACTCAGAGACAAACAAGAATGGTAGTGTAAATGAAGTGGTGTATATGAGGTCGTATTTTATGGATTTATACGGAGGAACATAATGATATATAAGGAAGAAGTAAGAGATTTATTTTCAGTGTCAGAAGATTATTATTTGGCACATTGCATCAGCGCAGATTTTGGAATGGGTAAAGGGATTGTAGTTGAATTCAATAAAAGATTTGATATAAAAAACAAACTGCAAACAAATGTTAACGATTACCATCATTATAGATATGGCGGTATGGCACTTATTGAAGGTCGAGTTATAAATCTTATAACAAAAGAAAGATATTGGCAGAAACCAACATATGAAACTTTAAGAGATGCATTAAATATTGCCAGAATACGTTTACCTTTAGATTGTAAGAAAATTGCAATGCCGGTTATCGGCTGTGGGTTGGATCGCTTAGAGTGGAGCAAAGTATCAGATATTATTAAAGATGTATTTTCTGATACAGATATTGAAATTTTGGTTTGCAAAACTAAATAACGAAACTAAAATTTCATATAGAACCGAAGGAGTAATATGTTTCAGAATAAAATAAGGTATGATTTATTGCTACAAAGTAGCATAAATTATTATAAGTCGAATGAGGATGATATATATTTCCAATTCCATTGTTTATATAATGCATCAACAGAATTATATGACAGAACATTAACAGACATGAGAAGCCCATATGATCCAACAGAAGCGTTTATTTATGGAAGATATAAGTCACTTTCTAATGCAAATGCTAAAAGAACATATGATAAATGTATTAATGGAATTGAAAATATTACACATAAATCATTTGAATATAAACGATGGAAGAATTGCGTAAGGCAATATTTCAATTTATCTGCGCAAAATTGGATTGATATGGCTGAACATTTATATGAAAGCGGTAAAATTCAAAGTGAAATACTTAAGTATGTTAATCCGTTTCCATTTATCTAGTATGACACAAGAGGAAACAAATAAATGAAAATTTTAAGAACAAGAAAGGAGAGTACCTTATCCTAGTGAAACTAGGTTGTTATGAGATTAGTATGGTGAATCATAACGTAAAATAAAACGGAGTGGCTCTAAACCAAGCCGATTGTTCTATTGCCATTCACCGATGGATTCGGTAAATGGTTGGTATGAATCCGATATACGATGAGTATATTACATTTTTGAGAAATACTTCAGGTGAGGAATTACCTGATTTAATAGAAGGTTATTTTTGGCTTGATAAACAAATCATAAAAGGATTTGATTTACAAGGTCAGGAACATAAATTTTATAGGATAAAAGTTTCCGATGATTTGGAAACAGTAGAAGTAGTAAAACTGAAGAATTATGACAATGTATCAGAAGTTGCATTATCGAGCTGGGAGCGTTTAATTGACCTACAAAAAGAACATTTAGTACAGCTTGAAACTGATTCTCTAAATCTGATTAGAGAGAAGATGAAGAAATTCAAAGACTTCACTCCAATCATTCCGGTATCTATGGGTAAGGACTCAATGCTTACCTGTCATCTTGTCAGAAAACTATATCCAAACACGAAGGCTATATTTAACAATACTTCACTTGATTGTGCAGACACTTATATAATGGCTAAACAATTTCATAATTGTGAGATCATGAATCCCGATAGAGGATTTTATCAGTATATAGAGTCAGACAATATCATACCAACAAGAATGAGCCGTTTTTGCTGCCGTATATTCAAAGTTGGAGTAATGGTTTCACAGCTAGACCACAATCATCCGTATCTTATATGGATGGGAATGAGAAACGAAGAATCTAATACTCGTAGTGGTTATCAAGACGAATGGATAAATGAAGCTGAGTGGGGAGAAACGTGTTGGCAAGGTATTTTGCCTATAAGAAAATGGACTGAAATGGATGTATGGCTTTATACAATCTGGAAAGACATTGAAATAAATCCAAAGTATAAAAAAGGATATTCTCGCTGCGGATGCCATGTATCATGCCCATATTATGCGAAGTCAACATGGATCCTGGATAAGTATTGGTATTCATATGCTTACAATAGATGGAGAAATATCTTAAGAGATGATTTCATTAATAATAAGAAATGGATAATTATGAATTGCAGTATAAATGAATATCTTACGCAAGCTTGGAGTGGCGGTACTTTTAGAGATGAACCGACTGATCAGGTAATAGAAGAATTTGCAGAGTATAATGGACTGGATCATAAAGTGGCAGTTCAATATTTTAACAAGCAATGTTGTGGTTGTAAAAAGAGAATAAAACATAAAGAAGTTGTATCAATGAATTTGAAACTGCATGGCAGAAATATCAATAAATTTTATTGTAAAAAATGTCTTATGAAAGAATTTGGTTGGACTTCTGATGATTGGAATAAGCAGATTGATACTTTTAAGAATCAAGGCTGCGCTTTGTTTTAATGGAGAATAAATATATAGAAAGGTGGTGAAAGCAGTGCATCCAAGTGAATTTTTTGATAACTGTTCAATTCAAACTGGAATTGATACATTAGAAATCTACGATGATGATTTGAAAAATAAGTTAAAGAGTATTCATCCTAAAAATTTTCTAAAAACTAAAATTACTCTACCGGTATATAAGATTAATTTGTCTTATATGACTGAGAAAAATAATTATAAAACGGTAGATAGATATGCCATTATGGACTCCAAAGATGAAGATGAATATGTAGATTTTTGGATTGATATGTTCGTACAGGATTATAACAGAGACAATCCTAATCACAAAATGGTAGAGTGTAGCATAAACAGCATTGACTTATTAGGCGAGGCTGTGCTACCGATTGGTTAGCTTTTTATCACCGTATGTATTTAATACCTTTGATTGGCAAAGGTTGTCACGATGATCTATAAGACGAATCATTGGTTTATATAAATCGAAAAAGTAATGTGATAGTGACGTAAAAGGACACTCACTAAGTATGGCTTTACCTCACGGAAATGAAATAATTTTCAGTGAGGAAAGTACATATTGGTACAGAAAGCTAATACAATTGAAGAGCTATTACAGGATTGTCCTGTAAATTCAGTAATAGGAGACAACTTAATAAGAGCATGGTCAAAAATAAATAGTGATAAATATAAGAAAATTGCATGTGCTATTTCCGGTGGATCTGATAGCGATGTAATGCTTGATATTGTTTGGAAATGTGATAAATATAATAAAGTCACATATGTATGGTTTGATACTGGATTAGAGTATCAAGCAACAAAAGATCACTTAAAATATCTTGAAAAAAAAATACAATATAAAAATTTATTCATATAGAGCAATAAAACCAATTCCCGTATCATGTAAACAATATGGTCAGCCATTCATATCAAAGCAAGTCAGCGATTATATTTCAAGATTACAGAAACATAATTTCAAATGGGAGGATAAATCTTTCGATGAATTATATGAGAAATATCCGAGATGTAAAAGTGCATTGGAATGGTGGTGTAATAAGAAGAAATCAGATACTTTCAATATTCGTAGAAATAAGTATTTAAAGGAATACATGGTTAAATTTCCGCCACAGTTTAACATATCTTCAAAATGTTGTTTATATGCTAAGAAAAATGTAATGCACAAGCTTATAAATGAAGTAAATTATGATCTAAATATTATTGGAGTTAGGAAAGCAGAGGGTGGAACTAGAGCTACGGCATATAAATCTTGTTTTGATGAAAACGCTTCTGGCTGTGATAACTACAGGCCTTTATTCTGGTATAAGAACAACGATAAAGATTGTTATGATGCTGCTTATGAAATCGAGCATAGTAGTTGTTATACAGAATATGGATTAAAAAGAACGGGTTGCGCTGGCTGTCCATTCGGAAGGGATTTTGAATATGAGCTGGAAGTAATTGAAAAATATGAGCCTAAATTGTATAAGGCAGTAAATAATATTTTCGGCAATTCTTATGAATATACCAGGAAATATAAACAGTTTTGTAAGGAAATGAAAGAAAAGAGACTTTGAAATATTTTTTTCATCAGGAATAGGTAGACGTACCTATTTTAGATGGTTTTGTAAAAAAAACATTGTTAAAAAGGAAGGATTTAACAGTAAATTCTAGGATAAAATGATTGCGCAATCTCTGTAGATTAAAGCATTTTGACAGAGAACAATGAAAAAAATAATTTGCGAGAAAAGATCAGTATTGGAGAACCATTAAAATTGTTAATTGGTGGATCTCCATGCACACACTGGTCTATTGCTCAGAGAAAGAATCGTGAAACAAAAGCTGAAGGCATAGGATGGGAATTATTTCTAAATTATGTAATAGCAAAAGAAAAATGGAAGCCAGACATATTTTTATATGAAAATAATGAATCCGCAGCCGATGAGATTAAGAATCAAATTAGTGAAGAACTTGGCTATCCACTTTTACATATTAATAGTGCCTTGGTATCGGCACAACAAAGGAAAAGAATATATTGTACAAATATTCCTAATGTTCCTCAACCAAGCGATAGGCATATATTTTTAAAAGATATACTTGAATATGGAATTGTAGAGAATGAAAATGCCTATTTATTGAAACATCAATCTGGTAATGTTGTACAGACAGATAATGAACCTATTCGTATTGGTGATATTGATACAACAGCTCAAGCACATAGAGTTTATAGTCCTGACGGGAAGAGTGTAAATCTTACAAGTAATGGCGGAGGACAGGGTGCAAAAACAGGATTGTATATGACTCCAATATCAATCACGGAAGATAGCTTTAAGCATCTGACTGAAAAAGAAATGGAGTATATGGTTAGAACGGTAGCTGGTGGTAGAAATCATTTTGATTTTGGTTACATTCAAATATCTAATAAAGATAAATCACAATGTCTATTAGCAAATCTACATAAAGGCGTTCCATATAATGTCATGTGTGAAGAAATCCAAGTAATCGATTTAAGTAAATATGAACAAATTAAATGGTTTGAAAATGGTAACTTATCAGTCGATGGCAAGATGATATATCTAGTAAAAGATGGATTAATTGGTTACAAAGATGAATTATATCCTATCAAATTAAATGACGGATATTATGTCATTCGAAAACTTACTCCATTAGAATGTGAACGATTACAAACTTTACCAGATGGGTATACAGCAGCTCCTAAAAATAGCGCAACACAGCGATACAAACAAATTGGAAATGGGTGGACAGCAGAAGTTATTATTCATATTTTGGAACAAGGATTAAAAAATGTACCAAAAGATTATCCAATAGAAGTTTTAAGTTTATATGATGGAATTGCAACAGGAAGATATTGTTTAGAAAAGATGGGTTTTACTAACATTAAATACAAAGCTTATGAGATTGATAAATATGCGATGAATGTGGCAACGTACAATTATTCAGATATAGAAGAATGTGGTGATGTATTTCAGGTTAGAAATGATGATTGGGTATATTAAACAGAGAATAACTAAGTATAAGAATTCCACATTTCGAGAGGAGAAATATTTATGAGATGGAAACAGGCAGTTGAATCAAAACCTTATCATGGTCAGATAAGACATGTAACTAAATTCGCATTACTTCCAATAAAATGTGTAAATGGTGAATGTGCTTGGTTAGAAAAAGTAAATATTGTTGAAGAGTATAGGATTGATCCTACTGGACATTGGATCAACAAAGCGTTTATGAAATAGAATCGGAGGCTTTCAATGAGATTAATACTTAAATATTTAATATATCCAAACATAGAAAAATATTATTGTGATTTAACGTCTGAATTAGATAAAATGGCAAGAATGAATATACATTATATATTAGTTGACAATTATTGTAAAAATAATGGATTATACGCTATCAGAGTTCTTGGTTATACGGTTGGAGCAATTTATTTTGATGAAAATAATCTTATTACAAAAATAACTCTTGATACTAATTATATTGTTAAGACATATCCTGTCGATGTGTTAGACCAACTTCAAAAATATATTGGACAGAGGATAGAATTTTAGAAGAAACCATTCTTTCATAAAAAAGGAGAATAATAAGGTATGAGTTGTAAATATCCAAAAGGTAGTAGAATGTATTATTCATGTATTTTATGCGACGATAAACAGATATGCAAAGATACAATTCACTCTCTGCCACAAACAACAACTAGCATTCCAATGCCAGAAGTAAAACCGCCAAAAGATATACTTCCATCTGCATCTCAAGCAAGTCAAATGACAAAGGAAAACATTAAAAATTGTTGTACGCAAGAATTGATTGAGATTACAAAGAAAATTAATAAAGCTATTGCAGATGGAAAATTTTCAATTAGCGGAAATGGTAGTCTCAAGCATGGAATCGTAGAAAAACTAAAAGGATTAGGATATAAAGTAGAAACTGGATGTCCTAGAAATGATCCATATTGGATTATTAGCTGGAAGTGAGGGATGATAATTATGTATCAGAACTGTTGTAAAAAGTGTGGAAGTATCTCTTTACATACAGAGACAAAAGGTAATGCAACTGGATTGTACTGTAATGATTGTGGAGCATGGGTAAAATGGCTTGGAAAAGATGAAAAAAGAGCATTCGAATATGCTATGAGAAATGCTACAAAACAAGAATCGGAAGCCACAAATAACTATATTGAAAACATTTCAAAACCTACTGGTGTTCATTTTAATGATGAATCTGATATTTTCGAAAGACTTAATAGATTTTCAGACGGTATTGATTTTGCAATAGATAGTATGTTGGAAAGTTATACTGAGAAACATGATCAGATGATTTATAACAACGCATATGTTTATGCATTGGAAAAATGTAAAGAATGTTTATCTAATGTTATTGAAGGCAGAGAATATAACGATTTCGGAGAAAAGAATAACTAAATTTGTGTTTCAAAAGGAGAATATATGAAAGTAAGTATTGGAGACAAAGTATATATTCCAGGGGAGAAAAGACCATACACGGTTCGAGTTAGAGATGATAGATACATTATCTGCACAAAACCATACAATCCAAAACGAACAGTTTTATATTTTATCATTGATTTAGCAAAGAAATGGAGAGCACCTGATGATACATTATTCTGTTCAGGATATGAAACTGATGAACAGTGTAAGGAAAGACTTTCTGAATTGCAGTGTGGAGATATTGAGTTGAGTAGACGTAGAGGATTACCGCTTGACATTGATATAGAATAAAACGAATAAGGAAGAGATAAATGGAATTAATTTTACAAGGATGGTTGGACACAGACGATTGTGGAAATATAGGACTTAAATACAGTAGGAATGATTATAGTTGGAATTGTAAAAGTCTTTCTTGCCTGATTATGGATTATTTCGATTACATGAGAATAGATGAAGGGCTTGGAAGGAAGTTAACAACTATAGAAGATGCACATTTGAGTATTTGGTTTTCTGATGAAGAATGTATTTTAGAAGAAGCACAAATGAATTTCGAGAGTTATGTGGTGACTAGAAATTTGCTAACGCAAGGATATTATGTTGGATACTCTGAATATACCATTACAGGATTTAATGTAGATGATCTAATCATTGGTGGACATAATTTGGATTATGAACTAAAGCAACATATTGGACAATATATACATTTTATTTTAACAGATTGATTTGAGGTTTTGTATGAATAAATATTTAATGGACGATAGAGATTTTTATCTCAATAGATTTAAGAATATCATAAAAACTGATACTGGATACAAATTACAACCGGTTTATGCTGAAGATAATAACCATGAAATCATAAAGTTAACGAATTGTAATGATGAAAAATGTTGTGATATATGCATCCATCACAATCGCATTGGTGGATTACATACTTGTGAAATCAGAAATCAAATAGAACCAAACCTAATAAAAAATGCAATTATTCCATGCAGTTGGTGTAACTCGTGTGATGCATTCACGCCTGTTTATCCTTTAAATGTCATTAATTCAGAAGAAGAGATGATTCAATTTATAGAAAAAACTGAAAACTTTTTCAGTTGCGTAGAGGAATATGAAGCATATTATGGCTTTGAAAGAAAATGGGACGAAGAAACAGGCGAAGTTCTTGAGACAGTAAGAGAATATTATAACAGAAGCGGTAAATTTGAAAATATACCAGATAAATATCCATGTGTAATCTATTTTTCATATGTGAATTTGATGAATGTTCATTGTGATAACGATGATTTACTGTGGATTTATATTGGAGAAGAAAAGGAGAAATAAGTTATGCCGGTACATGATGATTTAGGCTGCCGTATGAAAACATTTTACGAGCAGATCCCTAAGACAAGATTAATGAGAAGATGCCCAGTTGTTATCCGTTGTGACGGACGATCTTTTCATACATTTACAAGAAAATTCCAAAAACCATTCGATGAAGTTTTAATTAAGACGATGCAGGAAACGATGAAGTATCTTTGTGAAAATATCCAGGGATGTGTACTCGCCTATACTCAATCAGATGAGATAACATTAATTCTTGTCGATTATAAAAAGCTTACATCTTCTGCATTTTTTGATTATGAAGTACAGAAAATTTGTAGTATTACTGCGAGTATGGCAACTATGGCTTTTAATAGATTCTTTGAAAAAAATGTAGAAGCTGAAAGTCATGTTTTTACAGATGAATGGTTAGATGATGAAAATTTTAATCCCAATTATAAAAATAAAGAATTGAGAAGTTTATGGTTGGTGCATAAAAAAGCTGCTGACAAAGGAGCTATGTTTGATGCTCGTTGCTTCAATATTCCTAAAGAAGAAGTAACGAATTTGGTGTACTGGAGGCAACTTGATGCAACTCGAAATTCAATTCAGATGGTTGGACAGGCTAATTTCTCACATAAGGAATTACAGAATAAATCCTGTAATGATATTCAGGATATGCTGATGACTCAAAAAGGAATTAACTGGAATAATCTACCTACATATCAGAAGAGAGGAAGTTGTTGTGTAAAAGAAAATCATTTTATAGAAAATGAAAAAGGAACTCAAATATGTTTTCCAGAAGGATGTTCAGATCCATTTGAAGATGAAGAAACTTTAACAGGAGTATATAGAAGTAGTTGGGTTATTGATACAGAAATTCCTATTTTTAAAGGTGAAGGCAGAGATTATATTGACAGATTAATTTATGTTGGAGAAGACTAAATACGGCTTTCATTAGATAATAATAATAGAAAAAAGAGGTAAGATAATGGAAAATACATTGATTGTAGTAGATATGCAGAATGATTTTATTGATGGATCACTTGGTACAAAGGAAGCACAAGCGATTGTACCAAATGTTGCAAATAAAATCAAGAAATATAAGGATGCCGGTAAACAAGTAATTTTTACAAGAGATACGCATCCTGAAGACTATTTAAACACATATGAAGGCAAACATCTTCCTGTTGTGCATTGTGTAAAGAATACTTTTGGTTGGCAAGTATCTGATAAGCTAGATTTTGATGTTGAGAAAGATATCTTAATTGATAAACCTACTTTCGGATGGTTACATTGGAATGATTTTAAATTTGATAGTGTTGAGATCTGCGGATTATGCTCAGATATCTGTGTAATTTCTAATGCACTTATTATTAGAGCAAATTATCCTGAAATTGATATTACGGTGGATGTAAGTTGTTGTGCAGGGGTAACACCTGAAAGACATAAAGCCGCTATGGAAGTAATGAAGAGTTGTCAGATTAATGTGATTGGAGAATAATATGATGTTCAAATATATCCAAAATACATTTAAACATTTTAAGAAAATCTGCGTACATAAATATTGGGTATTTTATTTCTGCTGTAAAGTCGGTATTCCATTACAAGGTTTAGTACATGATTTGTCAAAATTCTCTCCAACAGAGTTTTGGGAAAGTGTTAAGTATTATCAAGGCGGATCAAGTCCAATCGACGCTTGTAAGAAAGATAAAGGATGGTCGGCTGCGTGGATGCACCATAAGGGCAGAAACAAACATCATTACGAGTACTGGCAAGACAATTTCGATAATGGCGGTAATCCAATCGAGATGCCGATGAGGTATAAAAAAGAAATGCTTTGTGATTATCTAGGAGCTGGCAAGGCGTATTATGATAAAACATTCACATATAACAAAGAATTAGAATGGTGGAAAACAAAGAAAAACAAGCCTCTCGCTATGCATGCCAAAGATATTGCTTTTATTGATAAATATATCAATTGGCTATGTGATGAGCCTAACGAATATGTATTTAATTTGATTAAGAGAGAAGGTAGATAATGTGAAACAGATTATTAACAGCTTACTAGAAAACGACATGTATAAATTTTCAATGGGTCAGGCAATCTATCATCAGTTCAGTGATTATAAGACAACTTGGAGTTTTAAGTGTCGAAATAAAGGTGTGTTCTTTACACCTGCAATGGTAGATGAGATCAGAAGACAGATTAAGATGTACTGTGGTCTTAGATTCACAGAAGATGAACTCACATACATTGATAATATTAAGTGGATGAAGGGGTCATATGTTGATTTTCTAAGATTATGGCAGCCTCGATATGAGGATTTTGAGATTACAACAAATTCTCCATGCGGTTTATCTATTGAGACAAAAGGCACATGGTTGAATACTTCTATGTATGAGATTCCTACGTTGGCGATTGTAAATGAAGTCTATTTTAGAATGGCATATAACTACGATGAATTGCTTAACAGCTTTAAGGAAAAACTCAACCAGAAGTATGAAAATCTTAAGAGTGGAAAGTGGTATGCAGGTACATTTTCTGAATTTGGACTGAGACGTAGACTATCTGCTGAAGCGCAGGAATTGGCAGTACAGAAATTTTCTCATTTAAATGATACAGCTCATTGCTCTTCAAGATTTATAGGCACATCTAATGTATATCTTGCAAAGAAATATAATCTTACTCCTGTTGGAACCATGGCTCATGAATGGATTATGTGTACTGGACAGGGTAATCACAAACACAATCCTTCTTATTCTAATTGGTATGCACTGGATGCCTGGGTAAGAGAGTATGGAGTATTAAATGGTATTGCTTTAACAGATACAATTACAACTGATTGCTTCCTGAAAGATTTCCAATTAACATATGCAACTTTATTTTCCGGTGTGCGGCATGACAGTGGTGATCCGTTTGAATGGGGAGAAAAGATGATAGCCCACTATGAATCTTTGGGGATTAATCCTAAGACAAAGACATTGTTATTCAGCGACAGTCTGGATTTTGAAAGAGCTGATCAGTTATTTAGACATTTTAACGGTAGAGTAAACGTAGCATTTGGAATTGGCACGTATCTGAGCAATGATACCGACGTACCGGCTTTAAATATTGTAATGAAGACAACTAAATGTAATGGAATGGATGTAGCGAAAATCTCAGATGTTGTCGGTAAAGGTATGTGTAAAAATCCTGACTATGTTGATTATTTAAACAGATGTATTAAATGGAGAATGGAACATGAATAAAATTTTACTTATTCCTGGTAGTTTCAATCCTATTACAAATGCTCATGTAGATATGGCGTTAGCTGCTAAAAAGGCAGTTAATGCCGATTCCATCTATTTTATACCGGCTCATGATACATATGTAGCTAAAAAGAAAACATTAATTCCTGGATATTGTAGAGTTGAATTAATCAATTCCATGGATAATTGTGATGAAAATAATATTCATGCATTAGACATTGAGACAACCAGTTTCTTTCCGCAGAGAACGTATAATACAATTTCTCAGTTAAGAGAAGAAGCGGAAAAGAATTATGAATTCAATGAATATTATATCTGCCTTGGAATGGATAACATCAAAACTTTAACCAGTTGGTATAATTGGGAGCCATTTGTAAACGAATATAATTTTGTCGCATGTGTAAGAGAAGGACAAAATTTGAATGAAGCATTGAAAGATGCTAATTTGACTAATTATAGAGATCACTTTACAGAGATTAAAATTCCAGAAAATCATACATCATCCAGTTTAGTAAGAGATTTGTGTGAAAAAGGAGAATTTAATAGAGTAAAGGAATTAGTTCCTGAAAATGTATATGAATATTTAGTTCGATTTTATGATGTGATGAATCGAATGTAAGAACTAATTGTTAAGTAACCAAAAACATAGAAATATGTGATTAAACATAGACAAGAGTGGACACATTAAACCTCTTGTCTATGGCTTAACAATAGGTTTCAAGCCTAAGTGACTGCTACTATCGAAAGATATGTTGCAGATATGAACTATGTTAAGTAGTAAGGTAAAGACACACCTTTAGATGTAATCTTCAGTCTGAAGCTCTGTGAGTACAAACCAAGAAACAATGCTAATGTCCTGCATTGATAACAGGAAAACACATGTCCTCTACTCGACCTTGGCACGAAGAAAAATTCTCCGAAAGGAAGGTGTCAGAAATGACAGGTTATGCTTTTGTATTAGATGTTAATGGTAAACAATTAGCACCAACAAAAGAACAAAAAGCATGGTTTCTTATTCGTAAGAAACGAGTAATATTGGTTAGCAAGTATCCAATGGTAATACAACTGAATAAAGAAATTCCAGATGAAGAAATCTGTAAGGATGAGATTCGTTGTGGGATAGATGACGGTGGACTTCATGTAGGTATCGCCCTAGTTCAGAAATGTCAGACTAAAAATAAAGTTATTTTTAAAGGAATAATTGAACAGCGCAATGATGTAAAACATCTCATGGAAGTTAGACGAGATTATAGAAACTACCACCGTTATCATAAAAGATATAGACAAGCGAGATTTAATAACCGTTCCTCCTCTAAAAGAGAAGGACGAATTGCTCCAAGTATTTTACAGAAACGACAAGCTATAATAAGAGTTATAAATCGTCTTAATAAATGGATAAATATAACAAATTATTGGCTAGAAGATGTTTCTATTGATATCAGAGCATTAACGGATGGTTATAAATCTTATAGTTGGCAATATCAAAGATCTAATAGATTAGATGAGAATATTCGTAAAGCGGTTATTTTAAGAGATAATTGTGAATGCAAGGAGTGTGGAAAAGGTAATTGTAGACTGGAAGTTCATCACATTAAACCAAGGCGATTAAATGGTTCTAATACTATGGATAATTTAATTACATTGTGTGAAAACTGCCATCAGAAAACAGAAGGTCAAGAAGAATTATATATGAGTAGATATTTCGACTTATTAAAGTCTTCTGATAATAAGAGGCTTAATTACGCACAACATGTAATGATTGGTAAGAAATGGCTTAGAGAAGAGTTATCGAATTTAGGAATATTATATCTAACAAATGGCGGCGATACTGCTAATAAACGCATTGATTGGGGTATTGAGAAATCACATTCTAATGATGCTATTTGTATTACAGACTTACAGCCTGATATATGCAATATTAAAGAGTGGACTATTAGGCCTATGCGTAGACAGAGCAAAGCTAAGACAGATAATGTTTTAGGAATTAAGCATAGAGATTTAGTAGAATATACATTCAAAAATGGAGAAACTTATAAAGGATATGTAACAGCACTGTATCCTGAACAAAAGGCAATTAACTTCCAAAGTCCAACAAAACACTGTAAAAAAGTTAATGCTAGAAAATGTAAGCTTCTATGGAAGTATTCAAAAATCTATTGGTTGGAAAATGCAGGATGAACACATTTGCCCATATATGAGTATTATTGATTATATTTTTAAAAGGAGTTAGATGATATGTTTGATGCAAAGAAAGTTAAGAATGAAATTATTGATTGGTTAAGAGACTGGGAAGAGTGTAATGGAAAAGGATGTAATTTTATTGTAGGTATTTCAGGAGGAAAGGATTCATCCGTTGTAGCAGCATTGCTCGTAGAAGCATTTGGAAAAGATAGAGTAATCGGTGTAAAAATGCCATGTAGAGAACAGTCAGATATTGAGTATTCTGATATGCTCATTAATCACTTAGGTATCAAGAGTTACACAATGAATATTTATGATGCTGTAAATGGGGTAATTCAACAGTTCTCTCCTGAAATTTCTGTAAGTTCTCAGACTATTACAAATCTTCCAGCTCGTATTCGTATGGCTACTTTATATGCAATTTCTCAGTCTTTGAATGGCCGTGTGGCTAATACATGTAATTATTCAGAAGATTATGTAGGATACGCCACAAAATTTGGGGACGCAGCAGGGGATTTCAGTCCGTTATCTTATTTAACAGTTACAGAGGTAAAAGCTATTGGTCGTGAACTAGGTCTTCCAACTAAATTAATAGACAAAACGCCTACAGATGGGTTATGTGGAAAGACGGATGAAGACAATCTTGGTTTTACTTATGACGTACTTGATAGATATATCAGAACTGGTGAAATTGATGACTTAGATATCAAGGCAAAAATTGATTCAATGCATGAAAAAAATTTGTTTAAATTGAAACCAATGGACGCTTTTGAGTATCAAAAGTACATTTTTTAGCAGATGAAACTGCGCTTTCGTAAGGAGGAAATAAATAATGAAAAAGTGTGTAATTTTAGAAATTGAAGATAAGGCAGATTTTGAAAATCAATTAAACAAATACATATCCAGTGGTTATAAAATTGAATCATCTTCGTGCAATAGTAAGTATTATAAAGCTATTTTAGTTTTCGATATAAATTATTATTGTACTGTAGTTTCGATTTAATTTTCTAAAATCTTATAGCAATTCGCTTATTAATCCAATAGAGAATAAAACCTAATGTAGAGAGACATAAATGCAAAAATGTGGCGGAAAAATTAATCCATATATTGCTATATATGTAGAGGAAATGTGAGGTCGTAAATATGGAATGGAATGTATATTATCATGATTCAAACGCAAGAAAAATTATTCAATGGAACATTTTTAAACATGGAAGTTTTAGAAAAGAAGTTTATGACTTATTAAAATCAGATTTGAATAAGGAGGATTTTATTGAGCAGCTTAGAAAAAGTTTGATGTATTATTTTTGGTCAAAATCAGAATATCAAGTTCTTATCCTGCCTTGGGTTGGAGAAGCAGATGATATTAAGATTGATATTTATGATCAAGTAATGATGAACTGGGACAAGTTTTCTGAGTATGTGTGGACTAATAAGGAGAAAATTTAATGGATGAAGTTGATGTATATAAAATAGCTATTGAGGTATTAAGAGATACCATTAATTATCAAAATGAAGGCGTAGACAATAGTTATGTCTCTGGAATTATTGATATGACAGATAGAATGATAGAGCATATAGCAGAAAATGAAATAGTAAAGCGTAACCAAATTGGACTTTCATAGGATTAAAAAATAGGAGGATTAATTTTGAAAACAATTTTTAACTGGTTTGGGGATGATTGGAAGAGAGTAAAGAATCATTGTAGAACCACAGATAACAAAGATTTTACAGAGAACGAACCAACGGATACTTTTAAAAAGAAATTGCTTATATCAGAACATTCACCAATTAGATTACTTGAGTTTGATTGGTCTTGGAAAAGTATTTATTACTGGCTGAGTACAGAGTGGTCGAGACATAAATTTGAAAAATTTATTAGTTCACAAAGAGATGATAGATTAGTTGATGATACTCCACGAGGTAAGAAACCACAAGATGCATTGGTTAATTTTGATGGTTATGCTAATATGCAAAACCTTATTGATAGTTGGAGAAAAAGATTGTGTGGCAATGCTACACCAGAAGCAGTTGAATTGGCAGAAGATTTCAAAATTGAATTACATAAGACACATCCTTATGAATCAGATGTGTTAGTTCCTAATTGTATTTATCGTGCAGGTTGCCCCGAATTTAGTTGTTGTGGAAAGATTGCTAATTTTATTAAGTGGGCAAATGATAATAATAAGGAAATAAATTGGCTTAATATTCAAAATAGATATGATTTATACAATGAATGGTTTTATGAGGTACACAAGTAATTGTTTATTTCAACAGGAGATAAAAATATGATAGAAGATGCCATTATTTTAACTGGCTACGATCTTGAGCAGTATAAGAAAATGATTTCTAAACCAGAAGTTGAATATAATAAAGAATGGCTTATCAATGAGAGAACGAGATTATTAAAAGAAAATGAAAAATTGCAATCTGAACTTAGATGCTTAAAATAGAAGGAATATACCATTGCAGAAGAAAATTGCAAACGGTAAGAAATGGTGTCCTATGTGTAACTATGCAATAGATAGAAATGTGCCGGCACAACATTATTGTGATAGGTGCGGACAGGCACTTAAGGTATTTTAAAAGAGGTGATTAATATCAGAGATCCAAATAGATTATATGATTTTTATAACGAGGTAACTCGACTACATATGACGTATATGCCTGACTGGAGAGTAGGTCAGTTTTGGATGAATTTTTTAGTATGGATTCAAAGCGAAAAGAAACGTGATCCGTTCTTTCCAGAAGAAGATGAAATGCTTACATATTTGAAAGAATTTTGTGGAGAGGAGGTATGATATGGAAAAGATTGAACGAATGAAAGAGCTTATTAATACACTTAATAATGCATCTAATGCGTACTATAATCAGTCTACAATTATGTCAGATTACGAATGGGATAAACTGTACGATGAGTTAACGACACTTGAGTATACTACGGAAATTGTATTAGCAGATAGTCCTACTCATAATGTTGGCTATTCAGTCGCAGATGAATTAAAGGAAGTAGCACATAACCATCCGATGCTGTCTCTTGATAAAACAAAATCTGTTGATGAGTTAATCAATTTTATTGGAGATAATGATTGTTTTATATCTGTTAAATGTGACGGATTAACAACTTCGTTAAGATACTTAGACGGGAAACTTGTTTCGGCAGAAACCCGTGGCGATGGTGAAAAAGGACAAGATGTTCTCCAAAATGTTTTAACTATGAATAATATTCCAAAAGAAATTCCATATAAAGATGAATTGATTATTGATGGCGAAACAATTATTGGATGGGATACTTTTAGAAAGATTAATGATGATTTGCCTGTTGACAAAAAATATAGCCATCCAAGAAATCTAGTGTCTGGTTCATTACAATTATTAGATAGTAAAGAAGCTGCAAGCAGAAATATGAGATTTGTTGGATGGAGAGTAATTAAAGGATTTGATCATAAAAATCCAAGCTACGATTTGTTTTTAGCTGAAGAAAATGGATTTGAAATTGTGCCATTTGTGAAATTTTCTAAAGGTCATACAAAAGATGACTTAATCAGTTCCCTTGATGATGTAAGAGCGTTAGCAGAAGAAGCTAATATCCCTTATGATGGAGCGGTTGTAGCAGTAGATAATTATAAAGTAGCTGATTCTATGGGACGAACAGATAAATTCTTCAGACATTCAATGGCATATAAATACGAAGACGAATTGTTTGAAACCAAGCTTACTAATATTGAATGGAATACTTCTAAAACAGGTTTAATTAATCCAGTAGCAGTTTTCGAACCTATTGATTTAAATGGAGCTATTACAACAAGAGCGACACTTCATAATATTACATATATTAAGGATATGATGCTTGGAATCGGAGATAGAATTAGAGTATATCGTTCCAATATGGTTATTCCTAAAGTACATGACAGCATTGATAAGAGTAGTAATTTTACTATACCTGATAAATGTCCTATATGCGGTTCTCCTACAAAAATTGTAAAGGATAATGATTCAGAAATTCTTATTTGCACAAATGATGATTGTAAAGGTAAGTTGCTTGGAAAACTCAGTCATGCAGTAAGTAAAAATGCACTCAATGTCGATGGACTGTCAGAAGCAACAATTCAGAAATTTATTGATCTTGGATGGCTAACATCTATTAGAGATATTTATTATCTATCTGCCAATGAAAAAGAAATGAGTATGCTAGAAGGATTTGGTAAACGATCTGTTACAAAGCTTCTTGATTCTATTGAAAAATCTCGTAACACTTCACTTCAGAGATTTATATATTCTCTGTCAATTCCATTGGTCGGAAAATCAGCAAGCAAAGATATTTCAAATGAAGTCGATGGAGATTATGATAATTTCATGCACACTTTATCTGTATATGGTGCAGAATATTTTAAGAATATTCCTGGCATTGGTGATAGTATTGTGAATTCTATGAACGATTTCTTCAGAAAGCACTGCAAGGATATGTATGATTTATCAAAAGAATTCATTTTTGAAAAACCTATTTCCTTGGCAACCACGGATGATATTAAATCATTTGTAGGTAAAACTTTCGTTATTACCGGCAGCCTTGAACATTTCGAAAATAGAGATGCAGCTAAAACAGAGATTGAATTACATGGTGGAAAAGTATCTGGAAGTGTTAGTGCAAAAACATCATATCTTGTAAATAATGATATAGAATCCACATCTGGCAAAAATAAAAAAGCCAAAGAATTAGGTATTCCAATCATTTCTGAAAATCAGTTAATCGCAATGATGCGATAATCGAAAATTTATTCCAATAAAAAGAGAATAAGTATTTGTAGCGGTAAGCTACTTCGTGGACGCACGAATAATTATGATACCGGTATCCTCACTAAAAAGGAGGATAAAAATGTTTTATAATTTTGCAACTTGGTTCACCTGTCTGTCGCTTATTACAGCGAATATCCCTGTGATACCGCAGCCTAAGATAGCGCAGATGGATGAATCACACATTATGACCTTATCTGAAATCGAGGAAGAATTGGTTTTAGTTGGTTCAGAAGAAACTGAATCAAATGAATTTGAACAAGCTATAGTTGATATGCAGAACGATATGGATCGAATTGAAGATATCACAAGTAGCAATATGGATTGGTATATTGCTTATAAAAAAATAATTGATAAGTATTCATACATAATTAAGCCACCTGAAACCATATATGACAGTTTTACAGATGATGAAATTTATTTAATTCAGAGAGTCGTTGAGACAGAATGTTTTGATGGCGATTTCGATTCCAAATGTCATGTGGCGAATGTCATTCTCAATCGCATAGAAGATCCTGATCAGAGATTCGGATCTACTGTAGAAAAGGTTGTTACGTCTGAAAATCAATTTGCATATGGAAGAAAAATTATTTCTGATAGTACAAAACTTGCAGTGGAGTATGCATTTGAAATCGTAGATACCACAAATGGTTGTATTGGATTTCACAGCAACAAAAAAACCAAGACGTTTAACA
>UMAI01029973.1_pt1 | contig 41717 bp, 70 predicted proteins | sample 1963701 | NCBI WGS metagenome assembly UMAI01 (sample SAMEA4835915, study PRJEB28245) | human gut metagenome | biome: gut microbiome; material: fecal sample | place: Denmark | collected 2008
TTCCATAATATCCACCTATCCCTTATAAATACTGGACTCATTTTTCTCTTATCTTATACATTTGAGAAAAAACTTCCTCGTACTTTCGTACCTTACTACTAAATTATACTATCAATTTACAAAAAAATCTAGTACCATATTGCGTAAAATGGGCATTAAATTTTCTCAAATGTATAAGATTTAAGGAAATACGAACAAGGTAAATACAGGGTTTGCAAGAGTCTTATATAAATTTTTTTAAGTAAAAAAAAAATTCTAATAAATCTTAGAATTTTTGATTTTTACTAAGCCAGTTTTTACCATCAATAATTCTTGCAACAAGCATACTACTTGCACTATCACCGACTACATTTAAAAGTGTTGCTGGAGCATCTATTATAGTGGCTATTATTGTTAGTATCGGAAGACTTGCTATAGGAAAGCCCATTAAACTTATAATAAGCATTTCTGAAATAGTTCCTCCACCAATAGGTACTGCTGTAATTAAAATTGTTGCTAATATACTTACTCCAAGAACTTTAAAAGTACTAACATCCATACCAAATAAATATACTAAAAACATTATTTTAAACACACTACCTATTATTGAACCATCTTTATGAAATGATGTACCAAGAGGAATTATTGTATCTGCTATATCATCAGAAACTCCAATATTTTTTGCAGCTTTTGTATTAACGGGAATTGATGCTGCTGAAGAACATGTTGCAAGAGCTGTAGCCGATGGTACCATTATATTTTGCCAATATAATCTTAATCCCTTTTTACCTCCCGCAATAAAGGCATATAAACTATAAATAACAAAATAAACAAATGTACATGATACTGTATAAATAATAAGCATTTTTAAATAACTTGTAGCAACACCTGCGCCAAACTCACCAACAAAAGAGGCAAAGTAAGCTCCTATTCCAATTGGAGCATAATACATAATAATTTTAATAAGCATTTGAAGTACATCATTAAAGCTTTCTAATACCTCAAGAGCTTTTTTACCCTTATCTTTTGCAAAATGAATAGCAAGACCAGTTAAAATAGATATAACAATTAAAGCAATAATATTATCTTTAGAAATTATTTTTACAAAATCATCAGTTGAAATTGCATTAACTGTTCTTGTTAAAATATCAAGTTTTTCATCATTATCAGTAATTGAATAATCAAAAGATTCTTTTATTTTAATACTATCTTTTTTATTAACTAAAGTTATTTTAGTCGAAGCAATACCAATTAAAACACTTATAAGTGATGTTAAAACAAATATTCCAATAATAGTAATTAATATTTTACCAAGTCTTTTTGGTTCTTTCATTTTACCAATAGAGGTACTTAAAGTTAAAAATATTAAAGGTACTATAATAGTAAGTAATAAATTAATAAATAAAGTCCCAAAAGGTTTTAATACAGTGGCTTTCTCTTTAAAGATAACTCCAATCAAAGTTCCTACAATAACAGAAATAAACATAATTATTGTAGATTTGTAATTTTTAAATATTTTTTTCATAATTTTACTTCCTTTCTATTAAAATTATATTTTAAATTTATAAAAAAAAGAATATTTTGAAATCCACATAAATCCACGATATAATAAATATAGGTGTTATATGAAAAAGAAATTTATTAAAATGAATGATGGTAAAAATTATTTATCTTTAGGTAATATTATAAATATAATAAAAAAACATTCTAAAGTTGAGGCCTCAGGTATTCAAAAAGAAGTATTTTGTGGGGTATTTAATATAAATGATATTAAAACTACTACAGTAAATAATTATTTAATTGGATATAGACCTATAGGAATAGAATATAAAAAAATATATTTAGATTTAAAAGAAAATTATTCTAATAAAAAAGAAATATTTATTCCTATATTTGCTAACATAATCTCTATTTTAGAGGAAAGAATAATTAAGTGTGATGATCTTAATATTAAAATAATAAATGAAAATTCTAAGATTAAAAAAGTTTGTTTAGATATATTACATCTAAAGGATGAAAATATTTCTAATAATTTTATAGAAAAAATAAATAATTATTTAGATAATAACAATTATTATGAAGCTCTCATTGAATTATTATTTTATGGAGTACTTGAAAATAAACAACCAATATTTGATGAAGTTATAATTAATATTAATGAATATGAATTAAAGGAATATTTAAAGATAAATCTTTATGAAGGAATAAGTTATATAAACTCATTAAAAATTCTTGCACAAAAAGATAATATGTATGCTAATGCACAACTTGGTTCACTTGAATATAGTGGTTTAATAAGTGGAAAAATAGATTATGAAAAGTGCTATGAATATTATATGAAAGCTGCTTTAAAAGGACATCCTAAAGCATCTTGGATGATTGGTAATTTAATATTTTCTAATAAAGTTAAAGAAAAAAATGTTGATATAATGTTAAAGTTTTTAAATAAAGCTGTAGATTTAGGAAGTATTGCTGCCCTTAATACTTTAGGAAGATATTATTTAAATATTGATGATGTTACTGCCCTTAAATATTTTAAAAAAGCCGCAGAATATGGATATGCTTATGCCTATAATAATTTGGGAATGTATTATGAAAAAAATAATGATTTAAAGCTTGCTAAAAATTACTATAAATTAAGTGCTGATTTATTAAATAGTTGGGCATTAAATAAAATGGGAGAAATATGTATTAATGAAGGTAATTATAAAGATGCATTATTTTACTTTAATAAAGCAATTAACTGCCCTATTTCTGAAAGAAGTTATTATGCATACTATAACCTTGCAAAAATATATAAAAGTGGTAATAAAAAATTAAATATTTCTAAAAATGAAAAAGTTTATAATAAATATATGAATATTTTTCAAAATAAAAAGGAAAGTTAAATTCTATTACTTTCCTCTAAAGTATTAAAATAGTTATTACCCATTGTACTAAATTTTTCTGAACCAGTTATTACTATATTATTAGCCCTAAATGATAAATAATTATGCATTATTTTTTCATCGTATAAAAAGTCAATAACAGCATTATAACCATTTAAATCAGTTCTATTTAAATATCTAGTAAAAGTACCATGTTGATAAACAACAAATTGATTAGGCATAATTGCTTGATAGTATAAACTTTGTCCATTATTTTTACCAAAGTAACTACCACAACTTCTTACCCAGTTTTTAGCATGAGTTCTATTATAAATTGTATTAATTACTGCATAGGCATCTTCATAAGAATTACTTTGTGCCTCAGATAAAACTATAGCAGTTAAAGTATTAAATTCATTCTTAGTTAAATTATACTTATTTAAAATATAGTCTATTTTATCTTCCTTAGTAATATTTGCATTATAGTTATCAAATGAAGATACTTTCGTATTAACTTCTTTTACTCTTTGAACACTAGGTGCAAAAATTATTGTAAACATCATACATAGAGCAATACCAAAGTTAGTTATTTTTTTTATATTAAAATTATTGATTTCCTTTTTATTCATTCTCCATATATTATGGAGGACATAATCATTTTTATTCATTCTTTCCCCCTGAATAACAAAATAATTATACCATAAAATATGCAAAACGTCAAATTATGTAAACTAATTACCACATTTTAACAATTAAAAAGCCCGAATATATGGGCTTTTCTAAGTTAATATATAAATTAATAATCTAAATAATAATTTAATTAATAATCTAATAATTATTTATTAATACAAGAGGATACTTTATAATCCCAATAAGCTTTATGAAGTTTATAAGTAAGATTAGATACATCCTCAAAATAAGAACCTGCAGATAAACAACCTAAATTTGATAAAGCAATAACAATATATGGATTTTCATCAAAAACTATAGATATATCATGCATTACAGAGCCAGCACATCCACTTTTATTTGCCGTGGTTAAACCCTGTGGAGGAGTTAAAAACTGACCTCCATTATCAGTAAAATAACTCATAAGTTCTTTTGCTATATCACTACCTTTTTCATAAAAATTATAAAGTTCATTCATATAAATTGCAGCATCATGAGCACTTGTTTCACCCCATATAGTTGGCCTTGTAAATATAGCATTCGTACCCTTAGCTTTCCAAAAGGCAAGCATATCATCTTTATTAAATCTATCCATAAGCATAGTATGAGCTACATTATCACTATAATATGCAGAATTTTTTACAAGTTCTCTTACTGTATAATAAGTATTTTCCTCACCTAATTTAATATAACCAGCACCAGGATTATAATATTTTTTTGTATACAAAAGTTTTTCCTCTAAATCGATAGAACCATTTTCTGCATTTTCATAAATATATATGTCTGTTGGTGCTTTTATTGTCGAAGCCGTAAATATATGTTGATTTTCATTATAACTAACTGTAAAACCAGTATAAATATCAACATATTTATAAGCAAAACGATTTATTGATTTATTATAATAATCATTTATTTCATTTATAACTGAAGTAACACTTTCTGGTAACTTTTCTATTGGAGTATTACTTTGCATACAACTTACAATTTGAGAAGCTTTAGAATCTTTTATAAAGTTTGGACTATCTTTAGGAATATTATAGATTTCCATATTAGGATTTTCCTTTTTATCTATTTCAAAAAAATAATTTTCATACTCTTCATTTTGTGAGGATAATGCAAAACTAGTTCCAACACTTATTACTGTTAAAATAATTATTAAAATACCTAAAATAATTAATAATTTAGATCTTTTTGTCTTTAATAAATCTATAATTTTTTCTTTATTTGATTGTTTTTCAACAGGTTTTAATGCATCTTTAATTTTTGCTATATCTTCTTTTTTTAATGTTGGAATCTTTTTTATTAATTCATTTATTTCTTCTTCAGTATAATCTTTAATAACTGGAAGTGAAGTAGTAAGCATTTCAATTTGTTCATTATTTAAGTCTTTTATTATGGGAACTGCTGTAGTTAAAAATTCAATATCTTCTTGTGAAGTATTTTCATTTAAATTGTCATTAACCTCTTTATTCATTCTCTCACCTATTATATTAATAGTATACACTAAAAAGTAAATAAAAAAAAGATGCTTTTTACATCTTAACAATTATTAAATTTTATAGGTACTTTATAAGTAACACTTTTTTCCTCATCAATTTTAGCACTTATTTCTAAATATAAATTACTATCTTTATAATATTTACATGATGGAGAATAATTATCAATTACAAAAGATATCATCTTTAAATACTCTTTTAAGGAAACTGGAGTTTTTTCTAAATATTCTTTTTCAGAAATAACATTTAAAATATCTTGATGTTTTTCATATAAAGTGCATTTTATATAAGAATATTTTTGAGTATCATCAGCATTATAATCAACATTTAAATATATTGAGGATTTACTTTCATCATAAGTTATACTTCCCGTAACTTTTATATCTTTTGTTTCTCCATTTAAAGTTTTAAATTCATAATTATGTTTATGGAAAAATAAAAATACACAAACACTTATGATTATAAATACAATAATTGTAATAATTATCATATTTTTTTTGAAAAATGATTTTTTATTTATATTTACTTTCTTACCACTAATCAAATAGTTTAAATCAACATTAAATTTATTTGATATATCTTTTAAAATGGTAATATCAGGAATACTTTTATCATTTTCCCATTTTGAAACAGCTTGAAAAGTAACACCCAAAATAGACGCAAATTCATTTTGCGTTAAATTATTTTTCTTACGGATATCCTTTATTATACTACCTATCTGTTCCATAAATAATATATTACCATAAAATGAAGATATTTACTATACCTTGTTATTTCCTTTTATTTACTATGATTTATTATTATTCTTTTTTATAATTTATCATACTTTTTCAAGTTTTTAGTCACTATTTAGTACCTAAAAGGAGTGATTAAAAATGTATTGTAAATGTAAGTATTTAAAGCAAAGACAAAAGAATTATAAGTGGTATGGATATTGTACTAAAAGAAGAAAAATAGTACCTCTATTTTGTAAGGAATGTGATGTTGTTGAATATAAAGAACAAAAGACGTTCAAATCACGCACAAACAAGCAAGCTAAAAGAGAAAAAGAAAGATTTAGTATAATTTATCGTGATTTAACTAAATGCTGTAATTGTGGCTTAAAAACGGGTGATTTTGATAAGAGAATAAATCAATATACACGAATAGAAAAAAATGAAGTCTTTGAGGGTAGCTATAGGCAAGTTTCAATAAGATTAGGTATGATAGCTCCTTTATGTATCTTTTGCCATAAACAATTTCACAAAGATATATTAGGAATGAATCTATCTTATAAAATTAAGTTTGAAAAAGAATATTTAAAAACACATACTAGAGAAGAATTTATAAAAACTTTCGGTCAAGACTATATTTTTAAATTAGAGCAAAAAAAAAGAAGCTAACCAATTAAGGCTAGCCTCTTTTAATATATCACTTTCTAAAATAATTTTATATTATCCCATCTTGTTAAACCATTTTTAAGATTTAGGTTTACTTGTCTTTGTACTTCATCATAATTAGAACCTAAAGCTTTTCTACGAGCTTCACCATTACCGAAGTCACCTCTTATAGTTTTACGAACTAGATCTAAAATATCAACACTAGGAGTTGGTGCTGGAGTTGGCTTATTACTATTTAACAACTCATTAACTTTAGCTTGAACTTCATTATAATTATATCCAGCATTAGTTAAACGATTATATCTTTCATCACCATTTCCCCATTCACCACGAATAACTTCTTTAGCTACCTCATCAACGCTTTTCTTTGCTGATGGTGTTGGAGTTGGTGCTACTACTTTTCCTATGGCTGGATTTACTATACAACCTCTAAATGTATAAGCACTACCTAGCCCCCATCTTCCATTAGTATTTCTTCTTGTACTATTCCAAAAAGCACTTCCACCATATCCGGATTCACTTGTATAAATAGTATTGCTGTCTATAATTTTTTCAACAACAGCTACATGACCTGCTCCATCGTTTCCTGACAAAGTTCCTTTTTGCCAAACCATAATACCACCTAAAGTTGGTACTGATGATATTTCTAAGCCATAAGTATTTTTAGCTCTTTCAATAAAATTTTCAGCATTACAATTTAATGATGGATATTTCATAGCACCAATTATTTCATTGAATCTTCCACAAGCATAACCAACACAATTAGACAATACATTACATTGACTATCAGTAGGACTACCTTGGATACAAGTTGAATATCCGCCTTTACTTTTAGTAATAAAAAATTTATTTCCTGATGTAGGTTTAGTCGTTCTTACATTCATTTTCAATTTCACCGTCCTCTACTAAAATATCCATTCCATCTTCATTGAAAGTTGTTTGTACTTCCAATTCTTCAACTTCTTTTGTTGTTTCTTCTACAACGATTTCTTTTTCTTCCATTTTAATTCCTCCTTTAAATGAAAATTATTTATAAAAAAGAGAGCAATTTATTTGCCCTCTCCTTTACCATTATTAAAATTACTTAATCCATTAGAGCCTAAGCTAATTGATATAGCTGTTAGTAAATATATAACTATATCTACAGCCCTAAATGTTCCCATAACAATATTTGTTATAGTCAATAATATAAATGCAATAAAAAAACTCCAATACTTCGTTGGAATCTTTTTTATATACTTTAACCCTTTAGTAAATTCTACCACCATAAATACTATAGTGACAAAACTTGCATAAGTGGTTAAGGTGTCCCACGAAAGAAAATTATCCATATTCTACCTCCTATCACTTTCTCATAGAATCTTCAATATTATCAAGTCTATGATGAGCTGATTTAGTAGAAGATTCTACCGCCGACACTCTTTCAGCTAACGATTGTAAAGATTTTGATATATCTTTATTATCAAGCCTTATTTCATCAACATTTTTACTAATTATATCTAATTTAGTATCAATTTTAGTTGTTGTTGCTACTTCCTCTTTGGTTTCTTGTTTAGTATTCTTTTTACTATTCATATAAAAAGTAGCATAACCAATAATACCTCCAATAATAGTGAACACTAAGCCAACTGATATACTATCCATATTTAATCCTCTTTATTACTTTTGTTTTCTACAGGAATATCAGGAAATTCCACATTATAAGGAAATCCCTCTTGTTTAGTAATATCTCTTAGCTTTTGTCTATACTCAGCCCATTCACCATTAAGAATCTCATTAAAATTAGTAAAGAAAGTTTTAATTGTTGATAATAAATTACCAGCTGTTATTTCACTAGGAATATTTAATCCTATTCTATCTAGTAATAAGTGTTGATCACTTTCAGCTAATAACTTATCTCTTACTTCCCTTACTTTATTAGCCATAGCTTCATAATCTCTAGTTTTAGCTAAAACTAGCCAATCATTTAAGTTATCATTTATTGCTTGCTCTAAATCATTTCTATAAATAGTAGTGATTTTATAAACTGAGTATTCATAAAGTGTTTCATCTTCTTCTTGAATCTCTTTTACATCATCAAAAAAAGCAACTTCAATTAAGTTGCCTTTTCTATCACCTATTTTGAAACTTTCCGGAGCTATTGTACTTCTTGCTTTCATTTCTTACAACCTCCTTACATTTCTTGTAATCAATAAATGGTTTAATATATTTTTGTTGATAATTATAAGAATCACAATGTTTTAACCAACCACTATAACTTAACATAGCGGAAGCGTCTTTGAAATTCAATTCATCTTTTTTAGAAATCTTTTTTGCTCTTCTTTTTATACGCAAAAAATTACTTCTTCTTAAAGTAGTATATCCTCTATAAAACCTATATCCTAAGAAATCAATAGGACGACTTTCAGTCTTAAATAATTGCCAATTTTCTTTTATAGTCAACTTTTCATTTCCTAAAAATTCTTCAATAGCATATTTAACTTTTCTTAATTCCTTTTTATTATTTGAAAAAAGAACCATATCGTCCATATAACGAATATAATATTTTACTTTCAATACTTCTTTAATATAATGATCTAAATCCTGTAAATAAAAATTAGCAAACCATTGAGAGGTATAATTACCAATAGGTAAACCCTCTTTACCGCTATCAATAATAACATCTATTAAATCTAGCGTATCTTTGTCCTTTATTATTTTTCTAAATTTAGATTTTAATATATCCTTATCAATACTAGGATAAAACTTTTTAACATCAAGTTTTAAACAATATTTAGTATATTTCCTATCATTTACTAATATTCTTTTTAAATAATTCATTCCTCTTTGGATACCACGACCTTTAATAGAAGCACAGCATAATTCGTACATACCTTTATAAATAATTGGTTGTATTTGTAGCATTAAAGCCCAGTGCACTACTTGATCCGGATAAAATCGAGGCTTATAAATTATTCTTTCTTTTTTATTAGCTCCATCGTGTATTATCATTTCAATATACGGACTAGGAATATAACTTTTTTCTTTTAGCATTTTTTGAACCTGCATAGCATAATAAGTAGGAGAATCTAATATTTTTTCAACATTTTTTCTCTTAGTTTTACCCATACTAGCTTTACAAATTGCTAATTCAATATTGTCTAACTCAACTATTTTTTCATAAATAAATCCTTTTCTTTTCATTCATTTGTCACCAAATTCTTATATTTGCCTGCCACTTTTTCGAGAAATTCCATCTTTCAGGAGATAAACCTACTAAAGCAACCCAGAACGACTAATTTTCAGCAAGGGCTGAGGAAAATGATGTGTAAGTTATTTTATATAAGTGGTCGAGCACCGGTCATAATACCATAATAAGAGGAAGTTTCAGCAAACCACCAATACCACAAGCCGACATAAGAAAGTGTACCATCAAAAGCACCGCCGACAAGAGAGGCTTAATTAAGACCGAGCCAACACACCAAATCCCTTAATGTGTATTTTAAATATAATAAGTCGAGCACCGATGTTAGCGTTAGCACTACTCGAGTTCTCCCAGCAATTCCAATACCACAAGCCAGCCGGTAAACCATTATCATATCTACCGCCGACAAGAGCAAAAGTATATGCAAAGAGAAAAACACCAGCACAAAACACATCAAATCCCATAATGAGTATCTTAATATAATAAGTCGAGCACCGAGATTGATAGCAACATTAGACGAAGTATTGTTCATAGTCCAACACCACAAGCCAACCGGTAAACCAAGACCATCTCTACCGCCGACAAGATGATTGGAAGTATGACAGCGCTCATACACATCATTTCCCTATAAATAAGTAGTCGAGCACCGATCATACCACCAGTAATGGACGAAGCTAAAGCACACCACCAACACGCACAGCCACTCCTAATCGAATCATCATAGGCACCGCCGACAAGAGTACAAGTAGACAATCAGGCTCTTACACATCAATTCCCATATAATAAGTCGAGCACCGGTATCGGAATAAACATAGGACGAAGTATGGTCTAAAGCCCAATACCACAAGCCACAAGTCAAGGTGTCCCAAAACATACCGCCGACAAGAGCAAAGCTCATAGCAAGCCAGTACTCATACACATCAAGTCCCATTATCAAACTAAGTAGTCGAGCACCGACAACACCATACGCACTAGAAAGCTCCGTGAAATTCCAACACCACAAGCCACCAGCTGAGCCATTATTCCAACCACAGCCGACAAGAGCATAAACATTATAAAAAGCACTCATACACACCAAGTTCCTAAAGAACAAATTAAGTAGTCGAGCACCGATGGTAGTCCACATATTAGAGGAAGTGTTATTGAAATTCCAATACCACAAGCCAGCCTTGGAAGTGTTGTTCCAATTACCGCCGACAAGAGCAAAGAAACCAATAAGTAGCTAGAACTACAAACCGGTACAAAACACATCAAATCCCTTATAAGAAGTCGAGCACCGATGTCGGTAGTGGTAAGACCGGAAGTAGCACTCCAACTAGAAGCAAACAACCCATCTTCAAAAACACTGCTCCACTGACCGCCGACAAGAGAATCAGCAAAAAGCAAAGAACATCTACTCAACTACACATCATTCCCCATAAGGTAATTTTATTTTTATAATCGACTAAAGTCGATTCTTTTTATGGGAGGCTGGTCGCCCCCAAACCCCCACTTTACTGGTTTCTAAGAAGTCGAGCACCGATGGTAGCGTAAGCACCACCCGAGTTCTCCCAGCAATGCCAACACCACAAGCCAACCGGTAAACCAAGACCATCTCTACCGCCGACAAGAGCAATCCTATCTCCCTCAGCTTGGTAATAATAATCACACATATTAGTATCACTACTTCCAGCTGATTCAGTAGCTAACGCTACCATAGGATTAGCGGAATCATATCCTAGCTTAGAAGCAAATCCGTTAGCGGTTGCATTAGTATAACCTAAAGCTTTATAACTACCACTAAATGTATCTACAGCATACTTATTGGAATCATAGCAAATATAAGCTTTTCTATCTTTAATATTGATTCCATCAACAAATTGCCATATATTACCGAATATATCTTCAATACCTCTATAAATCATAGAAGTATTATCAGTTCCATCTTTGCTTCCTGACTTCATACCCAGTACATCACAACCACCACTATTTATTGGTGCGGTGTGAGAGCCATTAGTATAACCTAAACCAAGTTTAGATTGACTATTATAGTCAGCATATTCTACTAAGTAAAGCATTTGTAAGATAAAATAGTGCCAGTCCATTTGACCGAATCCAGCTCCTAAACTTCTTGCATAACTTCTAAAGTTTGTAATAGTTTTATTTGTGAATGGTGCGTATCCACTTCTACTATAAACTCTTGATTCACTACCTGACATAGTATATCTACCAACCGAAAACTCTTCACTTTTAATATAACCAGCTAATTTATTTTTTGAGATTAAAATATATTCATAATTTTCATCTCTATATCTTTTCCAATAAAATTCAGGTATCTTGGTAAATACATCACCATTTGAACCATCAAATTTAAAGGTTGGATCACCATAATAGGCGGTTATTTGCTTAGCTGTTATATCATAATTGTATGAAATTATATCACTCCACGGATAAATTTCATCAAAATCATTTCTTACAGGCGTTGTTCCTACTTGAGCGTTAGCTACAAGTCCCACAGCGTCTTTTATTCTCTCCCAAGCTGATGACGATGTAGTTAATGACCTTTTAATACCATATATTTTATTTATATTTTTAGTATCAATAGCACTAACATTTATTGTTCCTCTTGCTACTAAATTTTCATCATCACTATTCAACAATGAATATTTGAAAGTTATATCTATATCTTCATTAGGTAATTCAGTAGTTATTACTTTAAATCCACCTGTATAAGATAAAGTATAAGCAATATTTAGTTTAGCTTGATTTTCAATATCCAACATTCCATCAACAATAGTTTGAGCTGTAATGTCCTCATTTATTATATCATATTCGTAGTATCCTGTACTAGAGTTTTTAGTCCAGTTAGCCACGAGTAAAGTAGTAGAATATCCAAAATCTCTATTTTTAAATGATTCTTCAATTCCATTTTCAATATTATTCATCTTCTCAGCTTCTACAAGAGTTCCATCTTGAGCAACCTCACCCGGATCTTGAGTTAAAGTTATAATATTGTTATCTTGGTCTTTATATCTATTAGGAAATTGAACTATTCTATCTTTCCAATTCGTTTTATTATATTGTTTCATAAACTAAACTCCTCTCCACAATATATCAAACCTGCATATTGTTTTATTTTTACAAAGCCGACAGGCTCTTGATTATCAGGCTTAGCATACAAACCAATACCATTAGCTCCACAATAGAAAGTATTACACTTTCTTAATTCTCTCATACAAGAATCAATAATACCTTTTATTAAAGTTAAATCTTTTTCAAGAATATTAGCTTTAATATAATCCATTGTTTTACTAAATTCTATTTCTTTATATTCTTCACCTAGATTCATACCATTTTTTAAAGTTAGAATATTTTGTCTTATTCTATTTATATCTTTAATGTGAGGTATGTCTTTAACATTCCAATCAGTTTTTACTTCTATATTGATTGGATAATAAAATAAATCACTATTATTTAGTAGATTCATTATATATTCACAATTACTTTCTATTCTATTTAAGTCAGTATAATTATAAGCACCTTTATTATTGCTATTAGTTGGATCTAATTTTATTAAATCAACATCAGCTTGTGTTCTATCATATATAGGATCTATCCATGCCATTAGTTATCACCTACTTTTACTACTACACTATTACCAGACCAAGCTCCATCATAGTTTATATTGTTTTCTACTAAATAACCAATTAAACTATTACTAAAGTCAGTTTCTATAGGAATAATCTCTCTAGTATCTTTTACAATATCTCCTCTATTTTCAAAAGAGTAAATATTTCTATTGTTGTACCAGTTTCCTATAAAGTCTTTTAATTTAGTTTCTTTTGAACTTTCAACCATTTGAGTAATCAAATCATTTTTATATTCAATATTCTCACCATCATCATTAAATTGTTTTGAATCTATTGTTTGACTATTATTTATTTTCTTACCTGATACTTTTAAAGATATTGTATCTTCACCAGTATTAGTAATTTTTAATATTGCATATCTACCATAATAATTAGCACTAACTATAGTTCCACCTGTTATAGTAGCTGATATGTCAGTTGCTAAGTCATATTCTATTTCAATAGTCTTTGTTCCTGTTATCTCTAAAGATTCATTTTTAAACAATTCACTTACATTATCTTCCTTAGAATAATGATTTATATATATGATAGTATTATGTAGCTCACTTTGTACTTTAACTACAGGATTGCTAGTAATAAAATCATATTTCATTCCATCAGGATTTAATACATAGTTAAAAGGTTGAATATTTATAACATTCTCTCTATTAGTAAATAAAATACAATTTCCAGTAGTTGCTATTATTTGAAGTAATTGTCTAGCTTCTAATTTAGGTAAAGGTGCGTCAGTCTTAATCGACTTTAAGCCACTCCATAAATTATATTGGCTACTATCTATATTACTATCTTCTAATACATCTACCGCTAAATCATATAAACTTCTACCACTAGAATTATACACGCCTTTTTTATATACTTTAGTAAGATAATTGATAAGTGAAGTCGTACTAAATGATACTTGATTTTCTCCAACCTCTACCGAACCAGTAAGAAGCATTTTTCCACCTAATATCCATTCAATAGTTCCATCGTCTAATTGATAGCCCCATTCATAAGAAATAGGTTGTTGCTGTAATATATATCTATACCAGCCTTGCGGATTATCAGGATTAAACAATTTATTCATATTATCAATAGTAAACTTAAATGTATGAGTAGGAAGCTCCGAGTTTATCATTATTGTTTTTTCTTTACTTTCAGCACTAATTAAGTTCTCATCGGTATATGTTTCCATAATACCAAATAGTAATTGATTTACTCTTATTCTCCTATAAGGTAAACTAGATTCTATAAAATATATTTCAATTTTATTCCATCTAACTAACTCTTCATTATCAGCAAAAATTAATCTATCACTATAACTACTCAAAGTATAATCTTTATCCATAATCATAGTGCTATCTCTATATGCTTTTACCTTTAGTTTTTTTGCATAGTTTTTATCAATACTATCAAAAACCATTGTAAGTCCTAAAGTAGTTAAGTAAACGCTTGATGTAAGAGTTATACAAGCTTTATCACTAAACAAACAATTTTTATCACTCATATAAGAACTCACATAAGTTTGTTCAAGTTCTTCACTACCATATATTGGCTGACTATCATTAAGAAGCCAAAAGTTTTTTTCAAGTGTAGCATAATTTTTAGATTGAGGTATTGTTGTTTCTTTGATATTATCTAAGTCACTAAATATCTCTTCACTATTGCTTGATAAGTCCGGATTAGTTTCCGGATCCACTATATTAAATTTAACTTTCAAAAACCCAAGATTTCTCTTAGGTTTTTTAAGTTGTTCAATCATATTTTTACTTACCATAATCTAATACCCCATATCAATAATGTTTACTTTAACATTTTTATATTCAATAGGCTTTTGTACTGACTGATAGTTTTCCCATTTACTAGGTTCACCACTCAAGTTTCCAAAATAAAACCTACGAACAACAACATCAAGTTCATCACTATCATAATAAGTTAAAAGAACTTCAAAATTAGCTACTTTCTTTTTCAACCAATTATAATCTTCTAAAGTTAAAATAGGAAAGACTATGTTATTAAACTTATTTATTCTCCTATTTATAGGTTGAGCTATTGTTTGTCCTCTAGTATTACGAGTACCTTTTACTAATTGCTCATTTTCTTCTAAATATCCTACTTGAGGATTACTAGGAAGAGCTTCACCATTAAATAAAAACAATGGATTTTTACCTTTTTTTATCATTAGTTATCCCTCCTTAATAAGCAAATGATGGATTTTTTCCACCATCATAACCTTTGTCTTTCTTATTTTTATCATAAACATATACTAAATCATCACCATCAGCTGTTAATTTTCCAGTAATATTTACATCTACCTTTTGAGAAGTATTATTCATATTAGATTCTTCAAGAGCTTCTTTCATAGTTTCTTTCATCATATCTCTTGGAGATACAATTTCCGGATTGGATCTTGCATTAGAATATTCAGCAACCCTTACTATAGTTTCTTTATCTAGTACGCCTCCGGTTTCTAGGCTAGGTATTTGTGGAACATTTACAAGTTTTATCAATCCTTTAAATGGTTCTATTCCTAAGAATGATATATCCCTGACAGTCTTTAAAGCTCCATTTATTGCATTAAATGGTATAGAAACAACTTTGTTTATACCAGCTATTAAAGTATTAACTACTGACCTAAACGCATTGAATATACCATCTTTAATACCACTAAAGATTCTTCCGCCACTAGAGAATATATTTTTTACACCATTCCAAGCATTACCAAATATGTTTTTAAAGAATGTTGCCACTGATGAGAAGATATTTTTAATACCATTCCAAGCGTTTTGAGCTCCATTCTTCATAGTATTCCATATACCATTAAATAGATTAGCTAAAGGCTTAATAACAGCATTATTAAACCAAGTGCTTACTACTGACCATATAGACACTATAATATCCCAAGCACCTTTAAATATTGCTCCTATAGTATTAAATAAACCAGTGAATAAAGAAGCTACAGCGTCTATTATTCCACCTAAGAAAGTTTTTAAGCCCTCCCAAGCTTTACTCCAATCACCAGTAAATACTCCTGTAATAAAGTCCATTACGCCACTTAGTGCGTCAATGATACCACCTATTATTCCACACAAACCATCAATAACAGGTTCTAGTACATTCATAATTACATCAATAATTGTATCTATTATTGGTTTCAAGAACTCCCACACTGAGCCAATAGCTATAATTATTCTTGATATACAATCTAAAACTTTATCAACTACTGGAGCTAAATAAGTTTCATACATTGTCACTACCCAAGCCATAATTTCTTGAGCATATCCAAATAAATCAGTTAAAATACCTAATACCACATTTAAAGCACTTTGGAAATTATCACTCATAACCCAATTCAATAAAGAATTAGCTATACTATTAACAATATCTTGTATGCCTATAAATATATCAGCTATAGCTTGAATTATTGCTGTTCCATTTCCAGCGTTATTCCAAGCATTAGCTAGAGCCTGAGATAAAGCTCCAACAATATTGAATACATTAGTCCACATTTCTAAGATATTTTCGACTATTTTTTGTCCTGTACCATTAGTCCATACTTCAAATATAGAACTAAATACAGCTATTCCTAGACTTTTTATACCCTCAAAAGCATTTTTTAAACTATCTATAAAAGCTTTACCTTTGTTATCCCAAGCTTCTTTTATTGGATCAAATAAAGTAGCTAATAATTTTTTAGCTTTATCAATCCAATCAAAAAGAAAATCAAGTTTATCCATATCTACAGGCTCTACAGTTATAGGCTTGTTGTCATTACCTGATCCAGTATCGGTGCTGACAGTATGGAACTCATCTAAACTAGATTGAGTATCACTTAATTTTTTAGTTGATTTAGCTTGACTATCCAAGGCTTTTTTATTAGCTCTTGCAACAAGATTTATTCCTGTAAGAGCTTCAACAAAAGCATTTACATAGCTTACAGCTTTTGAAAATAAACTAATAACAAACTCTAATATTGGTGCTAATAGACTTCCTAGAACATTCCAACAATTTTGAATAGAATTGCTTAATTGTGTATCATAACTTAAATATGATTGCATAGCTTTACTAACCATACTAACCGCTGTTCTAACGCTTAGTAATCCCATAGCAAATCTTTTTATGGATTTTATTCCATTATTAAATGTTGAAGTAAAACTTTTACCTAAGCCTTTGCTACTTGATAAAGTGGCTTTAAATTTACTTCCTAAACTAGCTATATGTGTTCCAGCACTTTTTATTTTAGCTTTTATTTTATCAAAAGCACTAGAAATTTCTTCTCCAGTGTTTCTTCCTTGATTTTGTAGTTTTTTTAATCTATTTTCAAGTTTTTCAATATCAGCTTCAATCTTTAAAGTATCACCAACTTCAAACCCCATATCAGCTTGAGATAACAAATATTTTAAATCTTCTATTTTTGATTTTAAATATTCTTGTTGTTTAGCTGTTTCTTGAATAGAATTACTATATCCTTTCATTTGAGCTTTCATTTGTGATACGCTAGAAGCACTTTTACTAGCCATATCTTTTGCTTGAGTAGTTAGATTTTTCATAGGCTCAACACTTTTAGCTACAGCCGATTTAACTTCATCGGTTATTTTTTTAATACCGCTCATAGCGTCAGTAATATTAGCCCTTATAATTATTTCTAATTCTTCTATTGTAATAAGTCATCACCACCATTCCTTTGTGTGATTCCTTATTATTCTTTTCCTTTCGTTTCTTGCCTCAACTCTTCCGTCAATTCTAACATTAAATTGACTAATTCCTCTCCCTCACTTGCTTTTCTTTCAAATACACTTTGTCTTGCTAATTCCTCTTTAAATAAATCCGGATAAATTTCTTTAATAAGATTTACATTTTTAGGATTTTTAGCTGTCATACCTGAGCCTATCATTTTATTACCCAAATTTTCAGCTAACAAGATTCGTGATTTAATTTCTTGCTCATATTGGAGAGAACGAGATTCTACATACAAAGCTACTTCTCTATAAATAGAATCCCAAAACTCGTGAGGTTTCATTCCAAATCTATAAGCTAAAGGTTCTAAATCATATATTAGATCTATATAATCTAGCCTTTGTATCCTTTGAACTCTTCCGCTACTACTTCTCCCATTACTTTTTCCGCTGTATTGGTAATTACTTGATTGATGTCGAAGCTGGCTAGCGGATTGTCCATTTGAGCCTTTATTTCTTCCTCCGTCATCTTTTTGCCGAAAAAACTTTTATCATTTATCTCCTCAGCTAGTAATTTATATATAGCTTCATAATCAGTTTCATTCTCATTAACATAAGCTTCCATCATATCATAAACTTTGTTAGAATCGTTATTTAATTCTTTCTTTGTTTCGTCATCAGCAAAGCTTAAAAGAGCGTCAGCTAAGAACTCAAAATCTACATCGTTTAGAGCCTTAAAAAAAGCGTCCCTTAAATTTTTAACCTTTAATTTTTTATTCATAGAAACTATTTTTTTCATAGTTGCTGTAAATGAATATTCTTTATCTTTTACTTTTAAAATCATAATAAAACCTCTTTCCTTTATTTTTATTTTTTATTAGTAGCTTTTTCTACCTTTTTAGTTTCCTTACTACTTGTTTTTTCTTTTATTTCTTCAAATCTAGGATTAGAACGGAAGTGTTTAAGATGTTCCGCATTGGTAATATCCCAAACACGACCAGTTTCCTTATTTTTAAATTTAGCCATTATTTATCACCTATTAGCTACCTGATTGAGTTGGAGCTACTGGTAATCCGTGACTTTCTTTTACACTAGAATTTCTATATAAAGTTAAAGTATCTTTAATAATATCTCCAGCTGTAATAGTATCACCAGTTAAATCCATTTGAGCTGAGAAAGATTTAACTAAAGGACTTTCTCCACTAGCACAAGTAGATTCAGGATAACGAATGAAGAAATAATAACTTTTATTGCTATCAGCTTTAGTCTTTAATTCATCGTGTTGTTCACTCTTATAAAGAACTGGGATAGCTGGAGTAGTTGCTTTTTTACTACCTTTACTTTGTTCTTCTCCGTCCATATCAGTAGTTTGATATGTCACAGCTTCTGCTGGATCTTCTATTGCTGGAATTTCCTCAGTATACATAATTAAAGTTAAATCGGATTCACTTGGATATTCCTTTTCACTTATATAAATTTTAGTTAAAGTACCTGTTTTAGGTGTCATATATATTCCTCCTTTACCTATTTTACTTTTTCTAAACTATTTGTGAGAGCATTATAAAACACCTCGTAATTTCCTCCATAACGATGACATTTAGTGTTCTCGTCATAAAGGTTTATAGGTGTTCCTGTTCTCGTAAAATTATATCCTCTTAATTTACTATCTATTTCATCAGCAAGTTCAATACTGGTGGCTTTCTTTTTAGTCCAAGCCTCACAAGTAATTGAAAATCTTGATAATATTGGTAGTTCCTCTCCGTTTACTTCGTCTAATCTCATTGGAGCTTGTACTACTATACAAGGAAATTTACTATCTCCATTAGGATTTTCTCCTACTACTTGTTTCATAATAGTTTCTAATATAGTTATTACCATATCGTAAAACTCACTTACTTTAAATTCTTTCACTTTAATACCTCCATCAACATTTTTCCTATTCTCTCATTTACTAAATCAGCATTTTCCTGACGAGAGGAAAATGAAGCCGGACGCATAAATGGATATGGTTTAGTAGCAAACATTAAATAGAATTGTTTCCCATCTATTACTATTATTCTTTCAGGACTAAATTGTCTATCTACCTTTTCTACAGGCAAGAACCAATATCTATATCCACTTTGAATAAAGGTCTTAGTTTGTCCTATGTGTGGTAATTCAGCTTTAGTTCCTGTACCATATTCCAAAAATGGTGCGTGAGAAAATAAATCTTTGTTAGTATAAACTCTACCAACAACTTTACCTTTGTCAAAATCCAATATTTCAATAGGAATAAGTTTCTCATCTTTATTTCCACGCTTATTTTTCAAAGCTTTTTCTTGAGTATTTTTTAAAGAATCTTCAACACCTAATTTAGCTGTTTCAGGAAGCTTTTTAATTATAGTTTCCATCTTCTTTTCAAAACTTTTAAGATTATCTTTATTCCAACTTATATCAATCATAACTATTCTCCGTTATTAGTAATTAAAGTATAAAGTGTTGTTTTACCTATTTGTGGCTTATTTTCAACTAAATAATAAGGTTTTTTATCATTTTTAACCTTTTTATCATCATCTACTTCTAAAGGACTAAAAGATATTCCATCACCTTTATCTATATCGACTTTTCTATCAATACGAAGTTTAACAATTTCATAGTCTATTTCACCAGCACTATTGCGGTTTAATTCGTCTATGTCTTGCTGTGGATTTAACATTTCTTCACCTTTATAATACCAATCAGTAGTATAATCACCCTTTATCAGTTTTTTTTCAGGTTTGTAAATGTATATTTTGGATAAGTTCTTTATCCTCATTTCATCACCCTAATAGATCTAACTTTTTGAGCTAGTTTTTCTTCTATATCTTCATAAGATGTAGATAAACTTCCCTCAGTAGAACTAGAGCTACCCTCATCTCCTCGTAAAAGATATGCTGATTTAACAGCCTTATAAACATACGGATATAATTTTTCATCGTCTTTTGAACGATTAGAATTGTTGGAGGCAATAGAAATATAATCATCAATAAAATCCGACAATATACTATCGTCCCCAGTTTTAAAGTTCACGCTAAGATCATCTTTTAACCTTTTTAGCATTTTACTTTTAGCTTCTTCTTTCATTCTATTACCCTCCAATTCTAATTATTTTATTCCTCAGGAATTAAAGCTAATAAATCATCTTTTTTCATATCTTCACTAGCTTCAATATCAAGAGTTTTAAGATAAGCTACTAATTCTTTTTTAGTATAATCCTTAATAGCTTTTTCTTTAGGAGCTTCTACTTCTTTTAATTCTTCGTAAGCGTCACTTCTTGCAAATTGCTTAGCAACTTCCTTACTATTAACTAATAAAACAGCTCCTGATTCTTTACATAAAAACTTTCTCATAATTTAATTCCTTTCTTCTCTTTATTTTTTTATTTAACTACGCTCTAGTGTAATATGTTTCTTCACTATCGAATGTAGCACTTGATGGAACAGCTGTATATTCACCTTTATTATAAGTGTAATAAGTTGTTCCACTAGCAAATTGTGTAATTTTAGCTTCTGTATAAGTATAATCACAATCGTATAAGATAATTTCAGGTACTAAAGCTTCTCCACCTGAGTATGCGAATAATTCAAGTGCTATAGCGTCATCGAATGGTACTTTTTCAGCCCCATACTCACTTGTATAGTTTGGCAATGCTATAGCTTCTTTTAACATAACCATAGCTGGAACATCACTTGGCATACGATTAGATTCATAAGTGATAACTGATTGATACATACCAATAGCTCCATTTGATGGAGTTGTTCCGTTAGGTAGGCTATCTAAATAATCTTTTAATTCACCTTTATATTTAGTATTTACTACTAAAGCTATTAACTCTTCATCTACACCATCAACAAAATCATTTTTAGTCACTTTAGCTGTACTAATTAATCTATCAACGATTTTCTTAGTTGTATCTCCACTAACTCTTTCAACTTGGATACCAGCGTCACGACCAATTCTAAAGAACTTTCTATCATAGTAAGTCTTGATGACATCTTGAGCGTTTTTACTTCTCTTTTTAGCCATACCATCAACACCATATAATTTAAGGTCTTTTTCTTGTAATTCTTCAATGATTTCTTTATCATCATCAATATTTACAGTGACTGGTTTAGCTTTTACTTTATTACCCTTTCCGTTTGCTCTTGCTGTTCCTTTTTCTTGGATTACTGCATTTGCAAATCTCTTATACTCTACACTTCCTGTAGTAGGATCTCCACTACCATTTTTAGCTTTTAAAGCTTCACTGACACAACCTGATTGGATATTTTCAATAACTCCGTCAAGTGTTTCAGCTAGACTATCCATAACATCATCGTTTAAATAGTCTTGAATATTTAATGAATTTTGTTTTGCCATATTAAATCACTCTCCTCTTCCTTTTTTGGCAATAACTAAACGCTAAATCTTGATACTCTTTCACTATTTGAAGAACTATTAGCGTTTACTGTCTTAGGAGTAGTTTCTTTTAATCTCTTATTTACTTCATTTTCAACAGCACTATCAAATACTTTCTTTATATTTTTAATAGTAGGCTCTACTTGTTCAGCCTTAATGCTTCTAAAGTCTATAAGATTCAATAAAGAAACATCTACCTGAGTTTCAGGAATATTAGCCATCTTAATTGCTTCTTCTTTTAATTCATAAGCACTTAATCTTAATTCAGCTTCTTCCTGTTTTTTTCGAGCTTGTTCTAGCTCATAATTTCTACGCTCATCATCTTTCATCTTTGCTAATTTTTCGGCTTCACTTTGTTTAGCTTCTTGTTCAGCTTCCCATTTAGCCTTAGCTGTTTCTAAAGATTTTTGAACTTTCCTATCAAATTCACTTTGATAATTAGATTCTTTCAACATTTCGTCAAAAGTCTTAGGTACATTAGCACCTGCATTTTGGTTTTGTTGAACATTGTTATCAACAACACCATTTGAATTATTTGTGTCCATTCTTATTCCTCCTTTGTCCCAAGCCATTTACTTTTTTAAGTCCCCAGCTCATTACATTTACACAAAACTCCATTGTTGAGCCACAATAGAAAGGCATTAAAAAAAGGAATGTAGCTATCATTCCTCTTAATAATCATTATTTAGTGCTATTTTATAAGCACTATATCAACAATAAAGTATTTCTTTACTATTGATATACTACCTATAAAAGTAGTATAGAAAAACAGCACCTTATTTAGTGCTGTCATCTAGTATATCTATTAACCTTTCGGCTTCTTCCTGTTTTAAATTGATTGCTATTTGAACTATTAAATTATCCCATTCACTATCATTCAATTCTTTATCAGGAATATCAATATTTTTTGATTCTAATAATTCTATATCTTTTATAGATAAAATCTTTCTAGGATTATTCATTTTTCTTACCTCTTCCCTTATATACTGTCTTGACACTTAATTCTTCTATATCAATAGCAACCATTTTTTTATCTTTGAAGAAAACCTCACTATTATTTATAGGACTATACCAGTGATTAATTGGATCTTCTAATATATTTTTTATATCTTCCTTAGTGATATTTCTATCTATCATTCTATCAATGGTATGTAGTTTTATTTCACCAATAGTTCCAAAGTCTTTGGCTTGAACATTTTTTAAATACTCTCTTGTATCATTTACTTTTTCATAATAACTATTAAATGATAAAGTTTTCTTTTTTTCACCTATTTCTAGGTCTTTTCTATAATGTTTTCCTATTTCCTCTTTGAGTTTTATTTCTTCATAATAATTGCTATTATTATACCTTAATTTAGCGTATTCTTCAAGGCTTTCAGGTACTTCACTAGGTATTATCCTTTTTAACTGATTATACTCGGCTATAAGCTCATTATACTTCATTTCAGTAAGATAAGTAATTGTACTTCTACAATAATGAAAATGATTATTAATTGGTGGCAAATTAGCCCCAACTTCTAGTCCTTTAATTGTATAAAGAACATCTCTTTTATCATCATCACTATATCTATAAAATCTATTCCAATCATTAACATAGAATAACATACCATTCATACCATCACACATCTTAGTTGTTCTATCATCAATTTCAGCAATAAATCTAGCTCTTAATTTCTTTTGTCCTACATCTTCACCAGCTTTTAATAATGATTTATTGGCTATTTCTACAACTTGACTATCTAAAGCACCGCTTATTTTATCATCATTTATAGAAATATATCTATTTTGTTGCTTTTTTAAGATGTTTTTAAACACATCATCTTCTATATTAGGCTTTTTATTTTGCTGTAATTGGATAATAGTTTGTCTTTCTATTTCTTGAGCGTTAGTTAGTGCTAAAGCTTCAATATATGTTATCCAACTACTACCTTTTACATTAGGTAAACATAACATAGACCATATATATTCCCAAGTTAAACTCCATTTTTTCTTTTTAGTAGGTTTTATTTCATCAATACCTTGTTTATATAAATCTTGTCCTATTTCAGTAAATAAGACTTCCTCATATTCGTCTAATTGACTTCTTTCTTTTACAAAAGCGCCCCACAATAATATACTTAACAATTCTTGATTAGTAATATATCTCTTATTTAGAATTTCTATAACTTTATATTCAAAATATCCTTTTAATAATTCAAGTTGTTTCCATTCATCAACAACCCTAGATAATTTTTTTCTTTGGTTATTAGAAATAGGCTTATTTAGATCCATATAATTAAAATCAATACCATTAAATATATCTTGTATATTATCTTGAGTTTTTAAGTTAGTTTTTTTATAAATTCTAAGATAATCTTTTAATTTTAAATCAGTGTAATTCCATCGGTTATTCAGGATAGTTTTATTATCCATTATATATCACCTACTTTTCTTGGCTATTTTGCACACTTGCGTCTTGATTAGTATTAGACGCATTTTTTGTTTCTTTTGCGTCTTGATTATTGTTTTCTTCTGCTTGAGCGTCAGCTCCATCTTTACCGAAAGATTCAATCTTTTTCATATTTGCTTCAAGATTTTCTTCACTTTGTGTTTTCATTTTTTCTATTTCACTTGAAGCGTCTAACTCATCAGGTAATAAGTTGATGACAGTTTCATCACATACTAATCCTCTTAATGATAAAGCTCTATCAGTTTCGGCTTTCTTATCAGTAGGCATATTTCTTTGAAGCTTTATTTTTAAGTTTCTAAAGTCATATTTTGTACCTTTCTTTAGATTAATTCTTGTAGTAAAGGCTTCCCACATAGCTAATAATTCTTTTCTAACTGATTTATCTAAGTAAGTGATAGATTGTTCTAGTGGAAAGAATTTCTTTTCTAGTGCTGAGCTATTATCGGCATTAGTAAAGCCTAAATCATTAACATTAGGACAACAACTAACCATAAATATTAAATCTATAAGTGTTTTCTTATAGTTTTCTAAAGCACCATCATTGATATTCTTTTCTACCCATTCAATGCTTCCACCCTCACCGGCATAGAATACAGGAGCTTGTAATACTACTTCATCTTCCTTTTTTCTCTTTTCATTAGGTATCCATATAATATTACCATCTTCATCGTGTTCTATTTCTCCGTTATCATCTCTTTTTTCGATTAAAGTATCTTCTCTAGGTTCATAACCAGTCACCATTAGTTTAGCGTCATCATTATATTGGAAAGTATTACCTGAGTTCTTCATAACTCTTTCATATTTAGCAATACTAGGTTTTGCTAATTCAAAACAAGCTAATCCATCAGGATTTTCTATTGCTATACAAGGAACACAACCCCAGTTGATTGTTTCTCTTGCTTCTTCATCTTCTCTAAAGTCATCACCTTTTAATTTACTATTTTTAAAATAGTATTTACAATCTTCGGTAGTGACTACAACCATATCAAACTTTTCACCTTTTTCATCGGTTTCTTCCCAAGTTCTTAATAAACCTATCTTTTTAACTGGTGTAGAATAATCATAAATAGCTATTGTTTGTCTTGCGTCAACATTTGCATATACTATTTCATTATCTTCATTTTCATACCAAATACCATAACCAGCCGACAAATCATTATAACTTTGTATTAAATTATAATAAAAAAAGGAATCATCATTGTAATTCCTTATATAATCAATAAATGTTTGATATTCTTTTCTATCATTGTCTTTGGCATTGAATAATTTATTAAATAATTTAGTTAGAATAGCTTGTTTTTCTTTTGTTGGCATTTCTTCTACTTGATATATAGGAGCTTTACCTCCTGCATATCCATTTATCATATTTGATATAGCAAATTCAAACGCCACTTTAGTTTCTTTATCATTTTCAGCTACCAAACCTGATGGACTATTTTTTCTTACTTTCATTCTATATAACTTTTTTCTTTTATTCCACTCAGGCTTAGCTGATTCTAATATTGTAGCTATATTTTCAGCTTTAGTTATATATTCTTTATTATATTGCAACATAATTATTACCTCTCTTCCTTTTTACGCTACTTTCGTATTTCCAAACGATGAACCTCTTTCACCAACTGTCTTATCATAAATACCAGCTAATACATCAGCTCCATCATCGTGAGCATTTTTACCTTTCTTTTGGTATCTAGTAATATGTTTATAAAATTCTTTCCATCTATTAGCCCAATTAAATGGAAAATAGATATGTTCCATAACCCAGTGAGAACTAGATAATATTCTAGCTTGTTTATTTGCTGTTTGAGTAAATGGTTTAATAACACATTTATTGGATCTATATTTTTCTTTTAATATTTTTTTTACATTTCTAGCAAAACCTCGACCACCATTATTAGATTCTATATATGCTAGATTTACATTGTTTCTATATAACATATCAGCACACTCCTCCTCGGTTATTTCCATTCCATCATCAGTAAATAAAACATCTAATATATATGGTTCTTTATCTAATAATCCATATACTACACCACACAAATAATCATCACCGGTATCAGCTGTATCTACATAAGCGTAAATAGTACCAAATCCGGGACTAACTTGATATGTTTTAAGATTCTTGTATAGTTTACCTTTTTCATCAATACATACTTGATTATAATTGGCTTCAACTATATCTTTATTCATCTCTTGAGTTTTAAATTCAAAATCTTCTCTATTTAATACTTCTTCACAAAGCATAGAACCATCATCTTGAATTGCTTTATAATTGATATGAATAACATTTCCATCATATTTATCTAAAACAAAACCAGCTAAATCATTGGTAGACCATCTAGTCATAACTATTATAATTTTAAAGCCTGTTTCAGTTCTTGATAACATTGTATTAGTAAACCAATTTTGGTGTTCTTCTAATAATAATTCATTATATGCTTCTTTATCAGTTTTGATTAAGTCATCTATTATCATTAAATTACAGCCAAATCCTGTAGCTGTACCTTTTGGAGATGTTGCTAAATAGTTTGCTTCTTCATTTCCCTCTAAAGCCCATTTTTTCATTGAAGCTTCACCATATTTTACTTTTACATTAGGAAATATTTTATTAAATATTCCGTCTTCTTCTTGTATAGCGTCCCTAACTGACTTAGCAAAAGTTCCGGATAGTATTTCATTATAACTACCAGTCATTATCTTATAATGTATATTTCTACCTAAACACCATTGAACAAACAAAGTAAGTGTTCTACTTTTTCCGTGTCTAGGTGGCATATTTACTACCAATACTTTTTTTGGTGAATTTAAAAAAGATTGTAATTCATTACAAAAATCTTTTAAATATTTTCTATCTTCTTTATAAAAGTCAGGAGCTTTTATTTTACAATATTCCCAAAAACTACGCCTTGCTAATTCATATCTTGCTTGTTCTTTAACATATTCAGGTATTACCACTTTTAATCACCAACCAATTTTCGTAATTCTTCCTCACTTAAATTGGCGTATGGATTAACTATATTATTATTTATTGTAGGAGCTTCATCTTTGAACATTCCTAAATACTTACCTAATAATTCAAGAGCTTTCATTTTGTCGTATGTTTCAACAGCAAAACCGGACTGAGTTTTCTTATATCCTGATATTATCTTTTTTGTTTTATCATCTAATTCATCAGTTTCAGCAAAAATAACATTATCTTCATAATATTCTACCTTAGTACCATCTTCTTTTCGTTCTAATATCTTATTTCTAACATTTTTGCTTATCTTAGTTCTATCAGTAAAAGCTATTGTAAATAATTCATTAACTATATCTTCTATCTTAACTATAGCTTTTTCTTCTACTTTGTCTTGTAGTTCACTAATATAGTTTTTTATGTTAGCATTTGTTAGCAATCTACTAGCATTAGTTCTAGCTGTTTCTTCTTTCTTACAGGTCTTATATACATTTAGATAAGCCTGTGTTCCATTCATACCTAATTTTAAATATTCTTGGCAAAATAACTTTTGATTATTACTTAACGAGGTCATTACCCATCACCTCCAATTATTCCACCTTTAGCTAAATTATTTAGATTTATGTTTATAGGTATTTTATTTATTGATTTACCTATTTCATTTATTATCTCAGTAGTATCTTTAATGCTAGCTTTAGCTACTTTTACTTTAGGAGAATTAATAGGATCATTTATTGGATCGTTAGATTGTCTATCAAATATATTTACATCTACACCTATAGAATCAATACATTGTAATTCTATAAATACTTTTAACATTTTTTCAAATTGTATAGCTATCCAATCAACGACTTCTTCATTTTTAGCCCAATCACTATTAGTATTATTAAATAATCCGCTCTCATATAAGAAAGCGTGAACTAATTCGTGTCTTAGTGTTTTTTTATACAATACATCTAATTTAATAAAAGTATCCTCAGTAGTTTTATATTTCAATATATATATTTGCTTAGTAGTAATATCAGTATATCCGCTATTTTCTTTTAATAATGGATATTTTTCTAAATTATCGTTTGTTTCTTCTACGCTTATTATTTCGTAGTTTGTTCCTAACACTTTTATTTCCATATCTAACACCTCTTTTCTCTAGTGCTAATTCTTCCTCACACTTTTTATTCCTAGGACATAGTTTACAGGATTCACTATATCTCATACACAACCCTAAATAATTCTTTTCTTTCATAGAATTACCTCTTATTCTTCTTTTCTAATCTTTTTTCAAGCCATTCTATGAACTCATCTATATTATTGAGGATAAGAACCACCGCTAAAAATAACATTTCTAACACTACCAATAATATTGCAACTATTGTATTTAACATATCTTATCACCCACTTTTTAAACATAATAAAAGGAACTATTTCTAGTTCCGCTCTTTTTTGTTGATAACATCAACGAATAAAAAGAATAAAAAGGACGAGCTGAGGTGGAATTGAACCACCAATACATATCTCATAAATATATATCCGCCTTTGTCAGCTCATATTTTGAGTAAAACAGGACTTGAACCTGTATCCATTGTAGATTCTTATGCGTACGCTCCAACACTTTACCAATTAAGCTATTTACTCATATTTAATCAAAATAAAAATAATTATGATTAGTGATTCATTCATCTATCATAATTATTTCATTTTACTATATTATATCAGTTATTTTTCGTTATTCAATAGGGCACTTTTTCGGCATTTTTTCGGTTATCTTAAAATATCTCTAAAAATAATATCACTCATATAGTTTTCAAACTCAAATATCATCTTATTTTTATTAACAAAATACACTAAATCATCTAACCTTATTGCATATATTTTCCCATAATCTAAACTAAAATTATGATGTCCTTTTTCTCGTCTTGCTGGTATAACAAAATCATTGTACCAATTATCTAAGAATTTTAATTGTTCTTGTCTTAATTTTTCATAATCATTTAACATTATAATTCCTCTATAAAAGTATCAGGAAATATATATACTTTTAATTCATTCATAAGTCTTTTTTTATTATCACTAATAGTACTTACTGAACAATCTAATTCTTCGGCTATTGCTTCTATTTTCATACCATCAAAGTAATACATTTGAATAATATCATACCACTTATCCTCTTCAATTTTCTTTAAAGCACTTTTAACTAATCTTACCTGTGATTTAGCCTTAACTGATATTTGTTTTAATTCACTTATTCTTGTTTCAAGTGTTTCATCTCCATAAACATAAGTATTGTTTCTTTCATTAAGTATAAGCGAATTAGATTTAGCTGTTGGTATTGCTATACCTTTTGCTTCTTCTTCTAATTTCTTTACTTCTTCATCTATTAATTTAATAGCCTCAGGTAATACATTCAAACTATATAATATCTTTTCCGTACTTTTATATGATGATCTTGGATTCTTTAATAACTTTTTATTTTTTAATTCTTCTAACACTCTTTTTACAATTTCGTTTTTATTTTCTTCTTCCATTATAGCCACCTCTTTTTCTTTTTAATGTTTTTTGATAATTTAATGAATCTAATTCAGTTCTTAAATCTTTTAATTCTTTTTTAGTTTCTTTTATAAGTTCATTTTTTAAGTACATTAAATATTTTATTTCTTTTTCTCTATCATTTTTCATCATAATCCTCTTTACCATTTAATATTGATAGTAATTCAATAAAATCTTTTGTGTTCATATTGTCAATACCATAATTTCTTTTACATCTTTTCATCAATTCAATAGCTTTTCTATTAATTTCCTTTTGCTTTTTTAGTTTATATTTCAAACTTGAATTCTCGCATCTTAAATCTGTTATTTCTCTTATAAAATCATCTATCATAAAAATTATTTTTCCTCCTTTTTACGTTTTTGTTTTCTTTCTTCATAATGAAGTCTATGAGATATTTTGCTGTCAAAATTAGTACAAGCTCTACATTTTGTTCTAAATCTTGTATGTTCTTTATTAGCCCAAGACCAGTATTTAGGTGTTAAAGGTTTTACTTCACCACAAGCATAACACCAGCGTTTTTCTTCATCAGCCATATTAACCCTCTCTAATATTTAATACATTTTGACAACCACAATAAGGGCAATCAAAACATTCAAATTTCTTAGTTCCTGAAGCTATACCATTAATTCCTTTATTTTCTTGAACTATGTATTTGTTTTCTTTTATTAAATCAAATTGTTTTCCACAAACTTTACATATATTTATTTTTTCTAATTCTTTTATATCAATTACTTCATTATTTTTATTAGTCTTAATTCTAAACATTTTTATCATCTCCTATTCTTTCAACTATTCCACCATTTTTTATATACTCTTTTAATTTTTCACTTAATATACAATCCCAATCAGATTTTAAAAGCCAATCATATAAATTAGAAACAAGAATTATTTTAATTGGTCTTTCTTTTAATATTCTTGATAAGTCGTGAATATTTGTTATCATTTTTCTTTCCTCCCAAACTTGTAAATAAATAAATTTATTTACTTTGATATCTTGATATCACTTTTCACTAACGCCAAAATATTCGAGCATTTCTACATAACAATCATTACATAAAGTAAATAATTTTCTATAAGTTCTTCTTTTTCTTGTATAAATTGGTATACTTTCTAGTCTTGAAATGTGTTTGTTACATATATCACAATGAATTTTGTTTACATACCACATTATTTTTTCCTCCTATTTTTTCTTATAACCACCTAAACAGCCTGTTTGATTATCTTTGATTTTATTAGCATATAGTATACATATTCTAGGTAAAAAGTTATAATTAGGTTTTGAACAAAAATAACATTCTTTGCATTCAGTACAAGGTTCAAATCTTTTTTCTATTTCTTTAATGTTTTCTGATAAACATAATTCCCTATCTTTTTTCATTTTATCAATATAATCCATTTATTATTCCTCCACTATAAATCAGTATAAATTCATTCATTATCTTCACCATCTTCCAAAATTAACAAAGCTTCTCCTATATATTCAATAGTGTTTTCACTTTCCATAACGTATATAAAGGCTGTTCCTTGCATTGGCGATGGTACTCCAACCATATATCTTATATCATTTACTTTGTTTCCAGCTGGATCAGGATTATAAATTCTTTTTATATCTCTTATTATTCCTAAACTACCTCTCCATTTATGATTTTCATTAAATTGTACTACATCATTTACTTTCATAATTTATCCTCACTATAAATGTTTTTTAATTTATAAAACCATAAAACTTTTATATATCTTTGAATTTTAATTATTCTTAAATTTAAATTTGAATTATACATATTTGTATCAAAATACATTTGATATTTAAATGGTTTATTTACAAAATTTCTTTTTCCACTATCATAGGTAACAATGTCACCTTTTTTTATTAAAGACAAAATATTTTGATTATTTCCAATTATTGAATTTTTAATTTTGTTATTATTTCCTATATAAATACTCATATTTGTTCTCCTTTAATTATTTCTAAAATTATTCCATTTATTAGTTCAGCTAATTTATTCCCACAATCATTATTAATTCTTAACTTTTCCTGAATATATGATCCATCTTTAATAGAGTCCGGTACAAATCCGTAACTTGTATGATCTATAATGCTAACAAATAAATAATTTGCTTTTATTCCTCTTTGAAAACAACCGCATTTCATATTTAAACCTAACTTAAAAATAATATCTAAATGAGTGCTATCTTCGTCCGTCCACCCAATACCAATAGTTTTATTATCTAATAAACCTGTAGCTATTCCTTTATAAGTTTCAGTACCATTAATAACTTCATTATATTTGTTATAGTTCATATTACCACTCCTCTACTTTTTGATGTAAGGTTTCTATTCCGTCATATTCGTCAATTACATATTCTAAATCATCAGGAATTTCTACAACTTTTAAATTACCAAATCTTCCACTAGCTTTTTCACCTAATTCCTCTACTACTTCAATCAAAATAGGATCTTCTCTATGTTCGTCTTTGAGATATAAACAATATTTTTCATAATCTTCATTACTAATTTCTACATTATCTCCCATATCTTTAATAAAATAATGTCTAAATATAGAATTATCATCATTTACTTTTTTATAAATAAACTTTCTATTAATAAATTCACTTTCATATAGATATAATGTTAGTCCTTTTTTCTTTGCGTATAACATATAGGCTTCTTTTGATACATCAAAACCACCAAAACATTTATTCAAAATTACTTTTTTCATTTTTTTCCTCCATATTCTCAATTCGTTGTATGAGTTTAACTAATTTAATACAAAACTTGTATAAATCAGCCTTACTCATAATTATCATTTGTTTTTGTTTATTTTTCTTGTCATTAAAAACATCTTCTAACATTTGTCTTGTTAATAGATCTATTGTTTCATCTAACATTATCTTGACCTTATATACACACTAATATCTTTATAAGTTGTATTTTCTAGTACGAATAATGCTCTTTCTAAATACTCTTTATCAAACCAACCAAAGTGTGTTTCTCTTAAATGTAATCCTAACTTATTTGCTAAATATCCGTAGCAATCAGTCCTTTTAAAATTGGTATTTTTCCATAATGGATCAAACTTCCTGTGACAAGCCATTTTTAATTCTCTCAACTCTTTATTAGCTAATCTTCCAAGTGGCTTTTTGTTCTTAATATCGTGCACACCCACATAAGCTTTACAATCATCACATAAATAACAGCCACCATTACCATAAACTCTTCCGTAAACTTCTTTGTTAGAAGTATATCTAACTTTATCACTTCCACAATTATCACATTTTACAGGAATATTTCTAAAGTCAAATATACATTCATTCCAAACATCATTATTCATTTTTAAAAGCCTTTTCGTTTATATAATTTAATAATTCTATACCAAAGCTAATTAATTCATTAGATCTATAACTTTCTAAATAAAATGTTTCTATTGAGCGTCCCATTTTATTAGGCATATTATCATCACATTCAAATAGTGTGACTTCTAATAAATCATTACTATTTACTCCTAAGTAGAACTTGTCAGGAATATTTACAACTTCGTGTATTAGTTCTAAAGCTTCATCAGGTGTTAAATGTAAAGTTAAAGCTTTCATCTTTTTTATAAAGTCCTTATCTAATTTCTTAAACATTTTATCCATTTCTTTATCGGTTTTTACAATATTTATCATATTAAAAATCATAAAAGCAAGACATACTAAATTAATAATTAAAATCATTGTTCTCATATCTTATCCCTCCTCAATAATTTTTATTATCCATTCAATAGCTTTTTTATAATTATTCTCATCTACATTTCGTGTAGTTAAAGCTGTATAAATGGTATTCACTTTTTTCTTTTCATTTAGATAAAGATTATTTATCATTTTTAAATCTTTTTCCTTATTTTTTAATTTTTGAACTAGAATTTTATTACTATCTTCCGCTAATTGTAATCTTGTTCTTAATTTAATAATTTCTTCTTCACTCATTATTTTCACCAGCTATTCTTTTTAACTGTCTTTCAACCTTAAACTTGTATTCATTCATTAAATCATCTTCTTTAAAATTTAAAATATATTTTAATTGATCTAAACAAATTGAAACATCAGTTATTTCTTCATAAAAATCAGCTTTTAATTGAGGTGTTATATCACCCTCTAATTCGTCATATTTTCTAGCCCACTTACAAATTACTTTTATAAGTTCACTCATTTCTTCAATCCATATAGGCATTTGTTTTTTTGCTCCATAGTGATTAACAATTTCTATATTTTTTTTAAGTGTATTTATTAATTCTTTTTCTTCGTTCATATTATTAACCTCAACTTTCAACTAAAGTATATTTTTTATATTTATTAGCCCAACCTAATTTATTTTTGCTACTAATCCATTCATCAGTAATATTGTAATTTTCTTTTCTTAAAAGATATATTGCGTGTTGTAAATCAGTTATTCTATATATTTCATAACATTCCATAGTAGATATACTTCCATATTTTTTTAAATGATTTAACACAATATCTTTTTGACTTATCTTTCCCATTTCTAATCCTCAAAATCTAATACATCTTTCCAATAGATAATATCTAATCCACATTCACTAGCCATATCTAATATTGTTTCTATCAAGTCGTGCATTTCTTTTTTATCCATTTTTGAACTTCCATAAAAACATTTATAATCATTAAAGATTTTATCTTTAACTTGTATTTTTCTAACTAGCTGTATTGCTCTAAAGCTTTCTCTTAACATTGATTCAGCCTGTGGCTCAACTAATAGATGAGTATATTTAGCTCCAGCTCTTACCAAAGCCTCAAGGTAAATATCATAATCCTCATTTGATCTATCACCATTACGAGCTTTATCTATCTCACCTATTAGAGCCCACATATATTTATTTTGCTGTTCAGTTCTTTTATCTTTAGCTTTAGATATTACTATTGAATATAATTCGTTCTTATCTAGGTCTTGAATTAAATGTTTATAGTTTTCTCGTATAGTAAGTGTAATTTCAGTTTCAAAATTTTCATTTTTTCCACTACGAGAATAATTACCTACAAGCTTCATATATCACCTAGAAAGGTAAATCATCGTCACTAATTTCTACTGATTCTCCAAAATCGGCAAATGGATCATTTTCTTCTTTTTCTTCTTTTGATGGTACATAATCAGGTTCAGGTATTCCAGCTCCCTCACTAGCTTTAGTATCTAAAAATTGTACTCTACTTGCTAAAATATAAGTTTCATATCCTTTAGTTCCATCTTCTTTATCCCAAGTTCTAGTTTTAATTCTTCCTGTAATTCCTACTAGGCTACCTTTATGACAATATTCGTTTACATTTTCAGCCTGTTTATCGTAAACATATATCTTTGGAAAATCGGCTGGTCTTTCATTTCCGTCTTTGTCTTTTCCATTATTTATAGCTATAAACATACTTACAGCTGGTAATCCGCTTGTTGTAGCTCTCAATTCTATATCTTTAGTTATTCTTCCAATAATACTTACATTATTCATTTTCTTCATCTCCTAACATTTCTTCTAAATCTTTCAAGTCTTTTGCTAAGGCTTCATTTAATCCTTTTAAAAATTCTCTTAATTCTTTTTTATCATTACTATTTTTTTTAGCTTTCTCCTCACTTAAATCTTTAGTTCCAAGAGCACTATTAAAAGTATCTTTTAATAATTTTTCACTTACACCACTCTTTTTTAGTTGATGAATTAAGATTCCTGTTATTTTTACAACTTCTAATATATTTCCCTCTACAGCCATTCCTGTATTACTAGCTATAATTTTAGTTCTTGCTCCATCTAATACCATTTTTATTTCTTTTTCAGTTATTTTATTTTTCATATTTCCTCCTACATAAAATCTCTATCACTTATTCCTACTTGTTCAGCAATAGGAATAGGTCTATAATTATCTTCTAAATCTTGTTTTATATTTTTTAATTCTTCTTCTAAATGTTTTTTATCATCATTTAATTCTTCAATTTGATTTTCTAAACTTTCTATATAATTTTCAATTTGCTTTATCCAGTGAAAGTAATTTTTTTGATTCACAGCATAATTTCTAAAACTACCTTTTAAACAATCAATATAATTACTAATTTCTTCACTCATTAGATTCACCCGCTATACTTGTCATTTTTAAATATCCGGATTTTCCTTTTTTTACCGATGTAGTTATATATTGTTTTGATATTTCATCATTTTCTTTCTTGAATTTTTCTAAATCAAATATTATTGAAGTTTCTTCATAAGAATATTTTTTGTATAATTCATCATTTTCTTTCTTGAATTTTTCTAAATCAAAATTTTCAATAATAGTATCTTTTCCATCAGCTACTCTGGTAAAATTATAAGTTGATGTTTTTAACTGTTTTTTACCAATTCTATCTAAATCAACTTTAAGTTCTAATTTTAAATTATCTCGTTCTTTTACTTTTTCTTCATAAATTTTTAATTCTTTTTCTAATTCTTCTATTCTTTTAGCTTTTTCTATTAATTCTTTAGGTTCTAAATCAGTTTCAGTTATAAATGGATTTTCCTTTAATCTTCTTAAATCATTTCTAAAATCATCTACAGCTAAATCTATTTCATCTAATAAGGGTTTATAGTCTTTAATATCAATGTCATAAATAGTTAATCTTGATTCATCAAAATCTTTATTAAAGTTTTCAGGTCTTTCATAAACTGCTAACTTTCCTTTTTTTCTTTTTGTATATTTCATATAAAATAATAGTTGTACTAAATAGACTTTATATTCTTCTAGAGTGCTATATATTTGAGAAGTAGTTTTAATTTCTAGTATAGTTGTCTTATTGATTCCATCAGTATGACATCTAATATCTCCAATAATATCTTTTCCCTCAACAAATTTATCTTTTAAATCTTGATTTATAAAATCTCTTATTTTAGGTTCTAATATATTTCCATATTCAGTATAGATATTTCCCTCAAATGTATCTTCAACTAAACCTGCTTTTTCTTGTAATAATTCCCATCTCTTTTTAAATGAACTTATACCCATAATAATTGGAATATCACTACCACCTATATATTTATCTCTATCTACTTTTACATTTTGCATTAGTCCAACACCTCGTTTTCTAAAGTTTCTAATAAATTCTTAGCTTCAAGTTGTGTTGTCTTAGCACTTAATTTATGTTGTCTGGCGTATTCATTAACATTAATGTTTAATTCTTTTAATTTTTCTAATAGTGCTGACTTATAATCAAACTGAGGTACTTGTTCTCTAGGTGTAGTTTTAGTAGTTGTTTTCTTAGGTACTTCTTTTGACTTTTTATCTAGTAATGATTCACTCTCGTCAATTCTTTTTGTAAATTCATCAGCTTCACTATCACTATAAATTCCTGAGTAAGCTATTTTGCTATTTTTTAAAATTACTCTATCCATACATCTTTTTAAAGCCATAGCATAAGGATAATCATTTTTACAATTATCTTTACTTACCTCTCCAACTTCATAGATTCCTTGTTCAGGACAATTATAAGTAAATACTAAAGAGCCATTATAACCCTCTTTATCAAGTGTCATACATTCAGGTTTAAATTTTATTTCTTTATCTAAAACATCATTTATTTTTAAGCAACCATCGTGGCTTATAATTAATCCACTATACATAGCCTTAGTTTTGTTAGCATAAGTATTAACTAATATCCAAAAATCACTTGTTTCCAATATTCCTTTATATTTATCACTTTCCAATAATTCAATAGCTTTATTTCTAGCTTCTTTATACTTTGGTGTTATAAATTCTACTGGTAAAGTTTTTCCATTTATATTTTCGGTCTTTTTTTCACCGAAGTTATATGTTTTCTTCTCTTCAACTTTTTTTGTTTTGGCTGTTGCCATTTTTTAATCTCCTCCTTTAATTTTGCTATTTCATTTTTTTGACGAGTAATAACTCGATCTTTATATTCACTTTCAGTTTTCAAAACATCATAATTTAGATTTAAAGTGTTATAAGCTCTTCTTAACTTCCAATATCTACTTAATTTTTCTTCTTCCATTACTTTTAACCTATAAGTGGAGTTTCCTTTTTTTCAATTAAATTAGATTTTTTATAGCTAAGAACTTCTTTTATTATTTCTTTTGGATATTCTTTTTGTATTGAATACCAATCAACCATACTTTTTAAGTATCCAAGTCTATTTTCAGGGATTGACTTGTTGTTTTCTAATATTGATAGAAAAAACTCTTTTCGTTGTTTTCTACATTCTTCATATAGTTCACTCAACACCGGAAAATATTTATTACTTTTTCCTATTTCTTGAATTGACATATAAAATGTTTCAACCTCAATATCCTTAAAAATTTCATACCAACTTGTTAATTCTTCATCACTTAAATCTTTTAAAAAGTAATTAGCTAACTTTTTCATTCCTTTCAAAAATTCTAATTTTGTCAAAATAATCCACTACCCTTTCTTTCAATTTCAATAGCTCTATCTATGTCACTCATAGAAATATCTTTTAGTGTTTTCTTCTTAGCTGTAATTTTTTGATTTAGGTAGCCCTCGAATTTATTACTAAACAATGTTTCAGGTCTTAAAAACTTTTCAAAATCAGTTCCTAACCATTCTTCACATTTTTTATCAATAACAATTTTAAAATCGTCTAAAGTAAATCCATCTTTAATTCTAGCCTTTATAAGAGTTTGTGTTTTATCAGTAGAATACTTATAATGTGAATTACTTTTAATATTTAGATATTCAACAATTCCTTTTATTTCTTCTAAAGATATTTTTTTAACATTAACATCTACATTATCATTAACATTAACAATAACATTAACATCTTGATGTGTTTTGTTTTCGTTTTCTTTTTGACTTTCATTTGATTTTGTTTTGATTTCTTTTTGATTTTTTTTTGTTTTCATTTCGTTTTCTTCTTGATTTTCTTTTGAGTTTGTAATTGAACCACACTTACTTCTTTTTTTGCTTTTTTCTAAAGGTCTGCGTAAGTTATTAAATATCTTTGTTTGCTTATCATTTAAAGTTGGCTCAACATCTTCAAACATAAACTTTGTTATTGCTAGTAATAACTCTTGTTGTTCTCTTTCGGTTAGTAAGGTAATCAGTTCGTAGTATTCTTTATATATAGTGAATCCGTTCATCTTTTACCTCCAATCCTTTTGCTTTTTTAACCATTAAATGCTATAATCTAATAGTAAAATGTTTTGTTTTACATTTGATTTATGAGTTCTCAACCAATTCATAAATCTTTTTTTATTTATTAATTTCTTCAACAAAATAATCAACAATCTCTCCTCCTACAGCAAAGGCTATTAAAAATGTTAAAAATCCAAACCAAGTCCACCCAATATATTTTCCTGTAATCCAAGAATAGATTGTTAGCATAAATAAATCGTGAGCTACTATATATGCACATAATAGTAAAACTCCTAGTAATGCTATATTTTTCCATTTAATTTTTATCTTTTTATTTGTCCTTTTCATTCTTTAACCTCGTTTCTATTTTTGTTTAAAATTACTTCTTTGATTTTCAATTCTTTTTTTACTAAATGTGTAGGTATCAAAATATCTCTTTTACTTTCAGGAATATAATAATTTTGTTCCTTAGCAATCTCCAAAAGATGATTCATAACTCTTTCAGCTTGACGCCTACCTTGTCCTAGAAGAATTGATAACTCAGTAATGTTTAAGTAAGGCTTTTCCATATTTTCACCTCTTCTTTGCTAGTCTTAGTTATTTTTTCTTATTGTTATTTATATCACTACCATATTTAGCTAATATATAGATAAGAGCTATTAAAGTGACACAAATAATTAAAGTTATTTGTACGCCTGTACTCATATTTACACCTCCTCGTCATTAGTTTGGTTTTCCCCAACTTTTTGAGTAAAAAAATATAATGCTATTTCTTCTTTAGGTATATCTAAAACTTCTTTTTTTATAGATTCAAGTATTTCATCTTGACTAAATGCTGTTTTATTTTTTAATTTATTAGATACAGCTGTATCAGATAAATGTAAAGATTCAGCATAGTTTTTTAGACTACCTAATTTTTCGGTTATTCTTCCTCTTAATTTAGAATAATCATAATTTCTTCTCATACTTTTTGCACCTCCTTTTTGGTTTGGAATTTCCCAACCTAGTTTAATCTTACACCATCTTTTTTTATTAGTCAATAGAAAAATTTAGTTTTTCCCAACTTTTTTTATATTTTACACAATAGTTGTTGTTTTTTCCCAACTTTTTTTGTATAATTGATATGAGGAGTTGATAAGATGTTAGTTGACACATTTGCCAATCGTCTTAGCAAAATAATGTCTATAAGAAATATAAAACCTATAGACTTATCTAATAAGACTGGTATTGCAAAATCTCAAATTAGTCATTGGTTAGCTGGAACTTATAAGGCTAAACAAGACAGTTTAACTGTACTAGCGGAATTTTTTGATGTTGACGAAACTTGGTTAATGGGATTCGATGTACCTATGAAAAGTCAAAAAAAATCCTTATCCAAAGAAGAAGAGCAAGAATTACTTAAAGACTTTTTAACTCGTAAAGGCTTTTTAGATGAAAATGAAGAAATGAGTGAAAAAGATTTTAATAACTTGATCGAGTTTGCTAAAGCAAATAAAAATTTTATAATGAGAGATAAAGACAAATAATAAGAATATCCCTTATTGGAGATATTCTAAATAAAAGATATATAGTGTAATATCAACTTGTAATTTTTCTAATTCACTATATAAAGTTGTACTATTCACGCTTTACCCCCTCTCAGGGCTCTATTATAAAATTAACATTTGATTATATCAAAAAAATAAATATAAATTATAAAAAATGCCTAAAATGTCAGTTTTTAGGCGTGAATTGTCAAAAATAAATAAAAATATGCTAGTACAGGTATTTTTAGATAGATTTTGAAAGGAAGTGGAATAATGAAAGCAAGGACGAGTTGGAAAACTATAATACCTGATTGTTGCTTATTCATATTTGTAATAGGACTATTTACAATATGGAAAAAAATATTTACTATACTAACAACGAAATTAGAAGTAAATGATACATTGGTAATAGGAAAAACCGGTTTAATTCATACCGAAAAAATGGAATCTCCTATTAGTAAAGTGACATCAGTAAAAGTGGAACAAAACTTTTGGGGTAAAATATTCAACTATGGAGATATTTATATAAATACTCCAGCTGGACAATATGCTTATAGTTGTATAGCTGAACCAAATAAAATTAAAGATTATTTAATAAGTAAAATGAATTAAAAAAAAGACGCCTAGAGGTGCAACTCCAAGCGTTTAATGAAAACCCTAAGACTAGCAATCTTAAACAAAAATAACACAAGGCTATAATTGTAATGAGTTTTCTATTACATTATAGCACTTATTAGAAAATAAAACAATAAAGGAAGTGCTAAAATGTCAGTTTTTAAAGATAAAGAAAAGACTAAAGATGGTCGTCAATGGAGATTTAAAGTATATTATCACAATACCGAGGGAAAACTTGTTC
>UMAI01034368.1_pt1 | contig 29772 bp, 28 predicted proteins | sample 1963701 | NCBI WGS metagenome assembly UMAI01 (sample SAMEA4835915, study PRJEB28245) | human gut metagenome | biome: gut microbiome; material: fecal sample | place: Denmark | collected 2008
GAAAAAGAATCGTCCATCAAGACTATGTCTGATGCAGACTTTGTAACATCAGTACCAGTAATACCCATTCCAATACCAACATGAGCATCTTTAATGGCTGGAGCATCATTTACTCCATCTCCAGTCATTGCTACAATTTTTCCGCTATTTTGAAGCGCAAAAACAATTCTTTCTTTATGAACGGGATTTACTCTTGCATACACAGAATACCTTTTAACGATATTTTTTAGTTCTTCATCATTATATTTATCAAGTTCACTCCCAAGTATTGCTTCATTATCATTATCTATAATTCCAACATTTTTTGCAATAGCAGTTGCAGTATCTATAGAATCTCCTGTAATCATTATTGGTCTAATGCCAGCATTTTTGCATAAAATGACACTTTTTTTAATACTTTCTCTTGGTGGATCTATTATTCCTAAAATACCAGCAAAAGATAAATCATTTTCCTCTTTTTCTAATTCTTTAATATCTTTTGGTATATAATCTAACTTTTTATAAGCAAACCCTAAAATTCTTAAAGCATTTTTAGAAAAATTCTTAACTTTATCTAAAATTTGTTGTTTTTCAATCTTAGATAGATTTACTTTTTCAATTAAAGAATCCATACTACCTTTGCATAATATATATACATCATTATCAATTTTATTTAAAGTAGTAAACATCTTTCTATCACTATCAAAAGGTATATCTAATATTCTCTCGCATTTTTTTCTCAATTTAAGAGAATCGATTTTTTTATTATATAGATATTCATATAAACAAGTTTCTGTAGGATCACCTACATATTTATCTTCATAAATAAGGCCATCATTACAAAGAGCACATATATAATTAAGCATATTCTCATCTATTACATATTCTTCTTTAACAGTCATTTTATTTTGCGTTATAGTACCTGTCTTATCAGAACAAATAATATCTATTGCTCCAAGTGTTTCTACAGCTTGCATTTGTTTTACTACTGTTTTCTTCTTTGCTAAATTAGATATTCCAACGGATAATGTTATTGTAATTACAGTTGGCAATCCCTCTGGAATAGCAGCCACTGCGAGTGATGAGCATAGCATTATAATTTCAAGTATTGTGTATTTTTTAATTAAAGCTAAAATAAATATAAAAATTAAAATAATAAATACTATAAATGTAATTTTTTTAGAAAGTTCTTTTATTTTTAATTGTAATGGTGTTTCTATTCTATCAATTTCATTTAGTGATAATGCAATCTTACCTATCTCAGTATTTTTTCCTGTACTTACAACTATACCAGTACTTTTTCCATTAGTAATGCTTGTTCCTAAAAATAACATATTTTTTTGTTCTTGAAGAATTAAGTTATTTTTTAAAACATCTGAACTTTTTTGAACTGGAACACTTTCTCCAGTTAGCGCTGATTCATCTACTTTTAAACTTTCACATGAAAGTATTCTAATATCAGCAGGAATAGTTTCTCCGGATTCTAAATATATTATATCTCCTGGAACTAATTCTTTAGTGTTTATTACTATTATTTTATCATCTCTTTTAACTTTACAAGTGCTGGTTTCATATTTTTTTAAATCTCTTAATACTAAAGAGGCTTTTTCTTCTTGTATAAATCCAACAATAGCATTTATAAAAACTACAAAAAGTATGACAATAGTATCAGTATACTCGTGAGAATAAAAATATCCATAAAAATATAAAAGTAGTGCAACTACTAATAATATGATGATCATGGTATCGTTAAATTGTTTTAAAAATCTTAAAATCCAAACCTTTTTCTTTTTATTTAGAATAATATTTTGTCCATAATCTTTTAATCTTTTCTCAGTTTCTTTACTATCTAATCCATCAATATTACTATTTAAAATTTTAAATATTTCCTCTTCATTTTTAGAATACATTATATTGCTCCTTTTTACCTACATTTCTGAATCTCGAATAAATGTTCTTTATCATATAATCTTTATTTTACAACTTAATTCTTATTTTTTTTATATTTTCTTATATTTAAAAATATACATTTTATGTTATCTTCATCTTCAAAAGAATTTGTATATTAAATCTTTACTGTTTTTCAGGTCCTTGTTGGTCAGAAAACCAGTTTTACAATTTTAGCATGTCATTTTTTTATTTCTTCATTCATAATGGTACCTCTGTTTCAACAAATTACTATTTATCTATCACTTCAATATATAATTATACCATTATTTTGGTAAATTTTATTACTAAATTAAAACATCCAAGATTCATCCAACATTTCTAGTATATATCCAACATTTGGAAGTAAAATAGAACCTTGCAAACTCTTTAATTAAATGGGATAAATCGAAAGTATGGTAGAGTTTTTCAATATTTTAACTCAATTTTGCAAGTGCAAAATAAGAAATGATAGCACTATAAAGTCTTTATTTATAAGACATTAAGTATAATGGTGCTATCAATTCCTTTATCCTGCTTAATAATTACCAAATATTTACTTAAAATAACTTGAAAAAATGTAATTTTCAATATACAATTTTTTCCAAGAAAGGAGAGTTGTTAATGGAAGAAACTTTTAATGTAGGAAACCCAACAAAAGAAAATATAGATTATGCTTTTAAAAATTTGATTTTTTATATTACAGCTTCAACTCAAATAGATATATATAATGAGCAAAAAGAGAATTTTAAAAAAGTATTTACTGAAATTATTGAGATTTTAGCAACATATGTAAATAAAGAAAGTTTAGCATCTATAAATGAAGAAAAATTACAAAATATAAAATTCGATTTAATTGATTTAGATGCTGAAACAAAATCTTTAAAATCTTATTTTGCTGAATGGTCTTTGTTGTGGTTAGATGCAATTATTTCTTTGAGAATGTCAGAAATTAAATTGGGAGGTGTTAATAATGGCAGATAGAGATAAATATGGAAATTATGTAAATGATAAAGGGGTCACTATAAAAATTAATACAGATAAAAACGGTAATGATCACATCAGTTTTTATGGTGGTGAAGTAGATAAACCTCATGATGCAGCACATGTTAATATAAATTATGATAAAGAATCTTGGAGTTCTACAACGCATAGTCCAGATAAAAATGATACAAATTCGGGGTCTGGTGGTTGTTATTTGACTTCGGTCTGTATGAAGTATTTTCAAGAAAATTTTGATGATAATTGTTATGAAATGACAGTATTAAGGTGGTTTAGAGATAATTTTGTATCAAAAGAAGATATAGAACACTATTATGAAGTTGCACCTATTATTGTTGAAAGTATTAATAATGAAGAAAAATCAGATATTATTTATAATTATATATATGATAATATAGTTGACTATTGTGTTGTGCAAATTGAACAAAGAAACTATGATAAAGCATATAGTAGGTACAAAAGTAGTGTTTTAACATTAGAAGAACAATTTGCAAAGCCATCTTTACAACAAAAATTTGTAAAAACATTAAGAAGAACTATTGTGTAAAAATTAATAGATTTATGAAATAATACTAAAATAGTTTACAATGTAGCTGTAGAATTTTTTTGGTTAGTATAATAATATTAATCCGAAATTTTTAACAAAGTTTTAATATTTTATGATATACTTATATCAATTAGTAGTTTATTACTACCTATTATACAAAAAAATAAAGGTTGTCCGACTTCAACCTTTATGGCTCCATAGTGAAATCTGCTCGAACTTTTCGAGTTTTGATAAATAACTAACCTAGAAATGAATTAGTTTTTTTGCGTTTTAGAAAACTATCCTACTATGAAAAAGAAACTCGGATATTTATCTCCTGTTGAACACAGACTTAAATATTCATAATCAAATATTTTTATTTAGTGTGTACTTGACAGGTAGTACTATCTTTAATTCTTTTTTTAATTAAAATGATTTCTATCATCTATTATATATTCAATGGCTTGGCTAGATGTTATTGCCATAGAAAAGCATTTGTTTTCAACTATATCAATATAATTTTTTTGATTCAACACTTTATGTTCACCTTTTCCATCTAAAATACCTTTTGAAAACTCTCTTAACTTTAAATTATTAAAATTCCATTTTTCTAAATATGGCTTAAATCCCATTAACTCAGCAAGAAATGTAATAAATAATTTTACTCTATCCTGTTATTGTTCTATAATATCATAATTATTATTAATTAATTTGATATTTACTGGTTCACCTTTTGAATTTGATATTATTAATTTATCGCCTGTTCTTGATCTGTTTTTATATACATATTCATCTTTTTTTAATCATATGTACATTTACAATTAAGTTCTTCCCTCTATCTTAAGAAATCATTTATTTTTTCCATTATTGTTAAGAACGAATGATTTCCACAAAATATAGGATTTAAAATATTATCTTTTTCTTTTACATGTAGAAAGTCAAACCAATCTAGGCAATTTTCTGTATATCCAAATAAAACAGTCCATACGCCATCACTAAATAGTAATGGAATAATTGCGTTGTCACTTAATTTTATTTCTTTTACATTACTTAATAGTGCAAGTAGGAAATGAATTGTTGCAAATGGATATTTTCCTTGAAAATCTTTGGTTTTATCGAAATTTCTTAGATTATTAATTTGAATACAGTTATCGTAATTATACCAATTGTTAGGTAATTTGTTTTTGTTATAGCAAACCATGTGATGTCCTATACTTTTTATATTTTTGTTATAAACATCCATATCTAGAAACAAACAATCTTTAGAATCTACGTTTTCTTTAGATAACATAACTTTTCCATCGTAATATCCTACTACTTCTGCATCAAAATAATTTAAATATAACAATGCACTTAATAAGTCCATCACTATCTGGACTTATTATTAATTTTTGCTTTTCTTCTTTTATCCATGGATATTTTTCCAATATTTCTTTATAATTCATACAACCACCTGTTGTAATTACATCACATGATTATTTATTGTAAAGTTTATTGATATTGTCATAAGGAATTATTACATTGAATTCTCCTTCGCTATAGGGAGCGATTTGATAATATGGATAAAATAATAATATTCCATCTTTAGTAAATGCAAAGTTAATAAAATTTTCTTTTTTTGGTCTTGTTCCTTCGAAAAACATTGATGCACTTACTATTCTTTTATTATTTTTTAATTTTTCTCTACTTATTTTCGAGAAAATATTTAGTATTTGATTATTATATTTTATTAAATCCTCTATAGAAATAACTTTATTTTTTTCTTTATCATATACAACTGCATACATTCTATGATTTGGATGTGCACCACCAGTATAATCTTCTATTCTAAATACATAAGATATATAATTTTTATATTCGTAATTTTCGTATAGTATAATTAGTGAATAATATTGATTTTTTTGTTCTGGAATATATTTTAGTGATGATTTAAATTCTTTTAAATATGGCAAAATGTTTTCTTTTATATTTTTATTTAAAGTAGGATATTTTGTTATTGGATAATAAATAAGTATTTTATAATCATATGTTTTTTCTTCTATTTTATATTCATCATTATTTGTTTTTATTGCTTTTGCATTTAATGTATGCATAAAAAATAATATGTTAATAATTACTAGTATAATAAATATAATTTTTCTTTTCATATTAAATATTATTCTAAATTATAAAACTCATTACTGTTTGTAATGAGTTAGTTTATTGATATATTGTTTACATATAATTTATATCCATTAAAATCTATATTACTATTTGTTTTATCTTCATTTGTAAATTATGTTACATAACTATCACCCATTAATTTTATCTTAGAATCTTTATCTATCGTTAAACTAATACTTTTTGCTCTTTTATTATTATTTATCATACCTTCATAATATGAATTATTCATATTCATTATAAGTGTTGAAATATTATCTATATTTCCAATTACTGTTTGTTTAGTTAAATTTAATGTTACATCTCCACCATTTGAATTACTATTTTCCCAAGAATCAGATTTTGCTCTTAAGAAATTACCAGAGGCATCATTATTTGTTATTGTGAATCTTCTACATTTATTAAATCAACTTCATTTCCTTCTTCATCTGTAGTATACATTTCTACTACTAGTGGAACATCCAATTTATAACAATTTTCCATTATATCCTTTACTAATTGTTCTAGTTTTTTTTCATCTATACATGTATCAACATCATATTTTTCTTTTATAAGCCGTATTTTAATTGCATCTAATAAACTCATTTCATCTTCAATAACTAAAACTTTCATAATATCAACATTTTAAGTATATAGTTTTTTTATTAAATAGAAATTAAATTTTCATTTTTTCTTCTATAAATTGTTTCATATCTGTTGGTAAATAATCCATAGAATTCATATATTTGATTTTATAATAATACATACTCATATCTGAAATAAATTCTTTTGCATTTGAATATGATGTGTCATTAAGTGGTCTATTTTCATCATTTACATATTTAGTATATAAATCTCTTACATCTAAACTGTTTGATAAATATTCTCCATTTGAGATGTTATACATTTCATCATAATAGTAAGTAAGTTGTTTTATAAGTTCTGACTCATCAGAATTACATTTTATATCTATAAATTGTTTTGTTGGAATAGGTCCGAAAATAATTGAATTACCTTCTTCGTGAATACTATTGTATGTTTCATCATCTAAATACATGATTTTAATTTTGTATTTGAATAAAGATGGAACATTATTGTAAATATTTTTTATTTTATTTTCTGTTGATTCTTTATTACATGTATTTTCTATTTCAATTATTGTACTATCATATTTTATTTGTTTTGAATTGATGTTTCTATAATTAAATGTAGATGTATTGAAATCTGAATATAGAGTAGTATCTTTTTTAAATGATGCGTTAGAATTTGATATGTATTCTGGAAATTTTTCTTTTGATTCTGGATTAGTTGTAAATCCATATGAAATATATCCTAATTTATCAACATTTGGAATTGTTATATTGCATGAATCGTCATTATTATAGATTTCACAAGTTTTTTTATCAAATTCTATATTTCCTTCTCCTGTAAATGTAACTGTTATTGTTTTTTTCGTTATTGCATATAAGTTTTCATTTTTATCCACTTCTAAATAAGGATAATTATTATATATGGGTATAGTATCATTAATATTTCCCCAGCCAATAAATTCATAACCATCTTTTGTTACCGGTGGTTGTTTTACTTTGCATTTTTTTTGGGTATTATAAATTGTACAAGTTTCTGTTGTTGTTTTATTTTCATTAAATGTAACTGTTATATCTTTTTTTGTAATTGCGTATAGAGTTTTTTTAGTATTTACTTCTAATTCAGTTTCTTCTTTATAAGTTGCTTCTTTTGCGTCTTTATTTTCACTAAAACCAAGGGTATCAAAATCATCTCTATCTATTTTTGGCAATTGTATTTTGCAAGATGTTTCATCATTAAATAGTGTACAATAGGCACTCGTAATGTTTACATTTGAACCATTTGAAGAGAATGTTACTTCTATTTCTTTTTTTGTTATTGCATATAGTGTTATATCTTCTTTTAATGTCAATTTGCTTTTAACTTTATATTTCGCTACTTTTGAATCTTTATCGTTGCTAAATCCAAGAATATTCCATCCGTATTTAATTATGTTTGGCAATTGTATTTCACATGTATCATTATTTGGTTCTATAAAACAATGCATTTTATCTCTTTCGATTGCATTTGCACCATTTTTAATAAATGTTATAAATACCTCGCGTGCATATACTGAATATAGTGTTATATCATTTGAAATATTTACTTCTTCATTTGGCTTATATTTTATCATTTTTTCACTTGCTTGATTATTCCATCCTCTAAATGAAATGTCTTCTTTATTTGGAAGTTTTACTTTACATTTCTCTGCTTCATTATAAATATCACAAGATAAAATATTTTTATCATTTTTATCTATTAATGTTACTTCTGTTTTTCTTTTAGTTATTGCATAAAGTATAATGTCATTATTAATTTTTATTTTTTCTTTTGATGAGTACTCTTTTTTGGTATCGTTTCTTTTTGTTGAAAATCCAATAATTTCATATCCTTCTCTTTTAATTTCTGGTAAATTAACTTTGCAAAAATTGTCTTTTGTTGTACATGAAAGAACTGTATCTTTTATATTTGATCCATTTGATTTTATAGTAACTGTATATTCTTTTAGTGTTTTATTACTTTTAGTATTGTTTAAAAATATAAGTATTATGATTACAAAAATTATCATTATAAGTATGAGTATTATTTTTATTTTTTGTTCATTTTTATTATCTTTCATGATATCACCTATTTGTATATATTATACTATTAAATTAATATTTTTTTAATTGTTTTGTTTTTATAGTTTAGTAATATATACTGAAAGTTTACACTATACATATAATTAGAATAATAGAGGTGATATTGATAATAAATAAATATATAAAAATTAAATGTTTAAGAAGAAATACTCTTGATATTTATAAATATAATATATGCATTTATGACAAGTGTAATAAATTAGTATTTAAGGGTGTTACAAATGAAATGGGATATGTATGCTTTAAACCGAGTTGTTATGGAATATATAAAATTGTTGCAACTGAAAAATGTACTAGGTTAAAAATACTGAAAGTTGTTTGTTTTAATAAAGATTTTTGTGACACTTTAATATTTACATTTGATGAGATTAAGAAATATCATTTAATAAATTTTAAGTTAGTAGATAAATATTATGGTCTACCAATATAAAAATGAGAGTTAATTTTATGGCGAAAGATCACTTAATACCTATTACTAATGGAGTTGGTAGTAAGGAACTTCTAAGTGGAAGTTATGATGTGTCTGCAAATGTTTCTGGTTATGATAATTCTAGTATTAATCCTAAGATATTAAATGTCTTGAATAATGAAAATACTTATAATCTTACTATTGTTGCATCAGGTACTCTTACTATTCATGTATCTGATGATGGGACTAGTATAGGTGTTCCGATTATTGGTGCTAAGTTTTATAGAACTGATAATGTGGGTGAAGTTGTTACTTCAGATGATGAGGGTAATGCTGTTTTAAATAATGTACCATTTAATGTAACAGCTACATCACCAATTGTTTATTTTATACAGACTGCTTCTGATGGTGAACATACTTTTAGTGAGGAAGTGCATAGTGCTACTATGAATGCTCAAACTGTAACAATTGAAATAAAAAATGAAGATGCCATGATAAGAAATTTTATTTTAACCGATGCTAATTATAGTGGTATGAAAATTGAAGATGGTAGTATTACATTGATGGAGCAATAACAAAACTCAACTATTGTTGAGTTTTAGTTTATTTTTTGTTTTTTCTTTAGTGCTATATTATTAATTATTATAAACAATATAGAATAGCATATTAATATTAACATGTTAAAGAATAATGGTTTTAGTGAATTTAAGTTAAGTATTTCTATAGTTGCTAATTTGTCATTTGTTATTGCGTAATAATATGTTGGTAAGATTTTTGATATTCTTAATACTGAATTTGGCAACCATTCTAGTGGTATAAAACTTCCACATAGGAATGCAGAACCAAGTGCAACTACATTTACTACTCCACTAATTGCTCCTTTATTTTTTATTAGTGATGAAATTAATAATGCTATTGTTAATGATGTTATTGTAAATATCAATACATTTAATATATATATTAAGCCCCTTGTCTGTAATAATATATCGCCAAGTAATATTATTCCTAGTAATACATATAGTATCCAAACTATTATTGAGTATAACAAACTTGCAAATAATATTTGTTTGCTGTGTTCTTTATAGTTCATACTGCTAATTATAGTTCTTTTTCTGACTGTTTCGTTGTTGAAACTATTTAATACTAAGCACACTATATATATTATTACTGCCATAATGCTATAACTTGCAAAGTTAAAATATCTAGAAACTTTTAATAATTTATTTGTATCTAATTTTGTTGTTGTTTGTATATTTGATTTTTTAGTTAATGTATTATTTATGGAATTTATTATTTCTTTTTCGTCTTTAATTTCATTTGCATATATATTTTGTATTTTAATATAATTTTTTAAAATCATTTCTGCAAGTGAAGAATTATAATCTTTGGAACTTTTTATATTTATAGTAGGATTTTTGCCTTCTAAAACGTCTTTTCTATAATTTTTTGGTATGTAAATTATATAATTTACATCTCTATAAAATAATGCATCATTTATTGCCTCTTCATCATTTTTTATTTCTTTTATGTTTGTATTTTCATTAATATAATTTATTAAATTTTTGGTAAGTCCTTCTTCTTTATCATTATTTATAATTAATATATCTGGTTTTTTATCTACGTATGTGGTTGTTGTGTTGTTAGTTTGAAGATTTATACCTCCAAAAATAATAAGCATAGATGTGTATAGAATTATTGTTCCTTTGTATTTTTTTACTACTTTCCAAAATGTTTTAAATACTGTCATATTTTTGCCTCCTTAAACTTTCATAGGATATAATTATCATAATTAAGGAAAATACAAGTAAGCTTATTATGTTTGAGTAAAATCTATTTAAAGTGTCGTAATAATATAATGAATAAAAAGCATCTGTTATCATGTTGGCTGGATTTAGAATGTTTAATATAGGAATATTTTTGTCAATAACATATTTTGTTGTAATGCCCATCATTCCTGATAGTGTAGACCATAACATAGTTATTGCTATTAAGATACCTGTTTTTGCGTTCTCATTTGTTTTTAACATAGTTGATACGCCTAATCCTAAGGTTAAACTTGCTAATGATCCGATTGCAATAAGTAATATTACATGCATTATGTCACTTCCATAATCAACCTTAAGTACAAATATAGTATATACCAGTAATATTAGTAAACTTAACATTTGAACAATATAACTTGCTAATAAACTGCCTAACAATAGTTTTCCTTTTCCTACTTTTGATACAGCCGTTCTTTTTCCCACACTATTCATATTAGCGAGTTTATAATTAACTACATTCATGGATATTAATGCACCATATAAAACTGCCATAGCAACAAGAGTATAATATTCAATCATAGTATAACTTAGATTTTTATTAGAAATATCTTTTAATGTTGCATTGCTATTATTTAGTAACAATGCAATTTTGTTATATATTGCTGTATAGTCGATATTACCTTTTTCTGTTTCTTTTTTAACAAGTGTATTTATGACTTCTTTTTCTCTTTCTATTTCATCTACTATGTTTCTTAGAATTGTTTCATTTATTCCACTTGAATTAACTATAATGTCTATATTGTTTTCATTAAATTTTAAGTATCCAGTTATTTCTTCATTTAAAAGCATTTTCTTTGCTTTTGATATATCAGTATATGTAATATTAAATATTTTGTTTTTGTTATTATCATCACTTAGTGTTTGCATAGTTTCTTTAAATATTTTATCGTTATCAAATTCATCACTATTAATGATTGCAATATCTATAATACTTAGTTTTTCACTTTTTTCTATATTAGAAAAAGCCATATTAAATAAAGTCCCTAATAATATTGGAAAGGCAAAAGTCCAAAATATTAAACTTTTATTTTTTAATAATATTTTTAATGAATATTTAAAATTATGATAAAACATTAATCTCTCAAGCCCTTTCCTGTTAGTTCTAGAAATACATCATTTAATGTAGGACGTTCAGAAAATATACTATTATAAGAAATTTTGTGTTCTTTAAAATAATCAATAAGTTCGCCTAAGTTATTTTTGCCTTTTTTGTATACTATGTGTAACACATTTTCTGATATAAATGCATCATCTACTGTGTTAAATTTTTTTATATCGTTAATTAAATCACTTTTTATATTATTTACTTCTACTGTTATTTTTTCTTCTATATTTGCCATTTTCTTTAATTCATCACTAGTTCCTTGTGCTATTATTTTACCTTTATCTAAAATGATAATTCTATCACATAATATTTCAACTTCTTCCATATAATGTGTGGTATAAATAATAGTTGCTCCATTATTTCTTAATTTTTTTATTCCATCTAATATATTGTTTCTACTTTGTGGATCTACTGCTACTGTGGGTTCATCTAAAAATATCAATTTTGGTTTGTGTGCAATACCACAGGCAATATTTAATCTTCTTAAAAGTCCTCCTGATAATTGTTTTGGATAAAACTTTTTAAAATCTTCTAATCCAACTAGGTTAATTGCATCTTCTATATATTTTTGTCTTAGGTTTTTATCGTTTATGTATAATCCACAAAAATAATCTATATTTTCATATACAGTAAGTTCTTCAAAAACTGCTATTTCTTGAAAAATTACTCCTATTTTTTCTTTTATATCGTATGAGTCTGGTTTCATTTCTTTATCAAATATAATTATATTTCCTTTTTCATAATTTAATAATGATAGTATGCAATTTATTGTGGTTGTTTTACCACTACCATTAGGTCCTAGTAATCCCAATATCTCTCCTTCTTTTACTTCAAATGATAAATTATCAATTGCCTTTATTTTTTTATATGATTTAGTTAAGTTTTTTACTTCTATTATGTTTTTCATATTGTATCCTTTCTATTTTTAATTAATAGTTTTCTCACTTATATTCTTTCCGAATCTAACACATATTGTTGTTAGATTTTGTCTTTTGGATTTATTTGCAGGATTTCGCATTTATTTTTGTTTGCAATTTCATATGCTTTCTTTTTTGTATATCCCATTCTTGAAAAATATACAACTATTTCTTCTTTGCTTTTTCCTATATTTGTGTATTTATTTTCATCTACGTAGAATTTTTCTAGTTTTATTGTATCTCATTATGTCCTCCCAAATTTGACCATTTGTTATTTGGATTTTCTTTAAGCAACATATGAGCTTGAAACTCATAGGATAATAGTTTTGAAATTTCTTCATCTGTAAGATCAATTGTGTTATTTGCAACTAGTGTTGCAATTCCGTGTGTAAATATCCATATTTCTGTATGAAAATTTTCTACAACTTCACTTTTTAATTTTGTATATTTTTTTATAATGTCTAATATTTTGGTAAATTCATCTTTTTGTTTAGTAAGAGTTTCCATGAAGTTTTTGTTGTCACTCATAAATAAAAGTTGAAATAATTTATTTTCTTTTTTAGCAAAGTTAATATAATTAATACCAATTTGTTTATAAGGAAGTGGTGATGTTTCTATATCATTCATTATATATTTATAGAAATATTTGGATATCATTGTATATAATTCTTTGTTTAATTCATCTACATTTTTAAATTGGTAATATATTGGTCTTATAGATGAATTTAGTTTTTTTGCAATTGTTCTATTGCTTACTTTATCAAATCCATCAGTTTTTGTTATTTGAAATGCTACATTTAAAATCATTTCTTTTGTTATTTTAGTTGTTGTTGGTATATTATCGCCTCCTATAAAACACAAATATTGTATCATGTGATACAATATTTGTAAATATATCTACTCAAAAATCCGTAGATTTAAAAGTAGTATACATAACATTAGTTTATCTTCCTAAATATTCGACTATAATTGTTAATAAAGAATTTGTAAAATATGAGTTAGAACTTATATTACTCAAATCTGGAGTAAATAAATATATTGTTTTTTTACCTAAATTAACTATTTCATAAGTAATATTTGTATCTGCTACAGAGATAATTCCATCTGCACTTATTTCTCTTGCTATTTCTTCTGGTGACCATCTGCTAGCACCTATATATATATTATCTGTATTTAATTGTCTAAGTCCAATTGTTACAAAATCGTTATCTGGTTCAAATTTTGTGTCTGTTTTTTTGGAATATGCAGACGCAATAATACTTATTCTATAATATCCAATTTCGTTAAATTTAAGGGTTTGATTTGTTGTGTCTAGTGTAACTAAATTGGTAATATCCAACTCTTTACGATCAATAGGTAGTGGAGAATTAGTATTAACAGGTATTCCATCTTGTGAAGTTCCATCATTAAATGTTACAAAGTATGCAGAACGTGAATTTCTAGAACCACTTGGTCCAGTTGGACCTGTCATTCCTGGAAGACCACGTGGACCTCTTGGTCCGGTTGGACCAACGCAATAAATATGTCTGCATTGTTCACAATTTTCTTTTTTAGGGAGATTTTTTTTGCAATTGTTCATATATGTTCCTCCTTCAATATAAAATATGAGAAACATATGATACTGTAAATTACTTATATCTATAAATGTAGTTAATAAATTTCTATTTTTTGGTTGTTAATAGTTTTTTTGCTTTTTCTTTTCTCATTTTTTGAAATCTTAGTGCATCGTTAAATCTTTTCTTTTCATATGCATAGTTAATTAAAATTGTTGGATATGAATTTTTTATACGACGATATAAAATCGAATTATTATTTATCCATTTTAATACTTCTTTCCTTATATACTCTGTATTATCTTTGTTATTGTTTTTGATTTTATTTTTTAATTTAAATGTTACTATAAAGGATATTACATTATCTATTAAAAATAATATGAATATAATTATGGCAATTAATTGTAAAACTTTTGTTGGTAATAAGCCGATGAGGTAAGTTGTAAAAGGGTGTACAACATATATTACTAAACAACCTAAAATTCCAAATGGTATCATTGTATTTAAACACACTCTACCATTAATATTAAATTTTCTATTTGAGTAGTCCCACCATTTTGCATTAAAGATTTTTTCCATGAAATAGGATGTTAAATACTCTAGAATAGAACAGATGAATATTGTTTTTAAGAACACTGATAAAATATCAGTAGTATTATTTCCAATAACAAGTACAATTGCTAATACTCCATAACCATATATTGTGCATAGTGGCCCGATTAAAAAGCCCCTATTTATAAATCTCTTATATTGAAAGAATTTAGATATTACTTCTAGTGACCATCCCATAAATGAATAAATTATAAAATATATAAATAGTTTAGTTATGTCCATATGTTACTCCTTTTTTATTTGTTTATATTATACAATATAAATTAGTTATAATAAATATTTTTAAATTAGTTATAATAAATATTTTTGTAAAGTGTTATTTAAGTTTATTTAAATTTTATAAATATATGATAAAATAAATTTGAAGGAGATATAATGAACTTTTATTTGGCGCAAATTTTTGGTATATTGGCATGGATATTATTGTTTATTAGTTATTGAAAAAATGGGAATAATAAGTTATTGTATTTACAAATAATTTCTTGCTTGTTTTTTGTACTTAATTATTGTTTTTTAGGTGCAGTATCTGGTATTTTAGTTGTTTCGTTTGAAATAATAAGAGATTATTTGTATACTAAAATTAAAAATCCAATGTCAGTATTTATGTTGTCAATACCATTTTATATAGTAATATCTATATTTAGTTATGATGGCTTTTTTTCGTTGTTTTCAATTTTTGCATCTCTTTTTGATGCATATGCTTTAACTAAAAAGAATAAAAAAGTAGTTGTACTTGGAATAATAACTTATGTTTTATGGCTTATTTATGATATTAGTTATGCTAGTTATTCTACAATAATTCCTGAGATTATTTTGATATTTTCAAATTTAATAATATTAATAAATTATAGGAATGCATATTTAAATAGTAATAAAATAATATTTTCAAGGGGGTTGATTATTAATAATAAAATAATTGACGAGATTTATAAACTGGATAATACTAATTTTGATTCTGATTATAATTGGAGTAAGGATAAAAATAATAGTATTATTAAGAATAATAAAACTGATTTTATATTTATTAAAATTGATGATGCTATAATAGGATATGTGCATATTATAAAGATTACATATGATAAGTATTATGAAATGGTTCATTGTAAGAGGTATGTTGATATAGATAGTATTGATATAAAAAGATTCAGTAAGAAAAGGAGTAATTATATAAATATTAATACTATTGCAATACAAAATAATTATCAAAATAAAACGACAGTGGATCTTGTTTCTTATGAAATTAAGAAATATTTGAATGAAAAGAATAGAATGGGTTATAAAATTAAGGGTATTGTAGGTATTGCAACATCTGAATTTGAAAATGAAATATTTTGTAATATGGGGTTTGATAAGATTACTATAAATGTTAGCAAATATTATGCTTATTGTTTAAAAATAAAATAGGAACTAATTATTCCTATTTTTATTCGCTTCTTAAAGATTCTACTGGATCTTTTTTGCTTGCTAATTTTGCTGGTATTAAACCGGCAATAATTGTTAATATTACGCTTATCATGATAAGTATAATAGCACCGTTTAGTGGTAATCGAGTTATATTGCTAACACCTGTTAATTTTTTTATTATTATGTTTATTGGGATATTTAATAATACTGTTATAAGTATTCCAAACACACCTGAAGTAAAACCTATTATTAAGGTTTCTGCATTAAATACTCTTGAAACATCTTTTTTACTTGCTCCTATTGCTCTTAGTATTCCTATTTCTTTAGTTCTTTCTAAGACAGAAATATAAGTAATAATACCTATCATTATACTTGATACTACTAATGAAATAGATACAAAGCTTATAAGCACATAACTAATTATGTCAACTATATCTGTTACGGATGACATAAGCATTCCAACTACATCATTATAATTAATTACATTCGCTTCTTTTGAGTTTTTTCTTTGTTGTTCATTGTAATCATTTATAATGTTCTTTATGGCATCTTTAGATTCGAAATCTTTAGCATATATGTATATTCCACTTGGATTATCTAAATCTATACTTCCTAATTTCTCTAATACTTTTTCATAGGTAAGTGAATAACTTTCCTTGTATTTTGTAATAACTTCTGCTAATTCTTCTTGATTTAAACTGCTTAGATACGTTTGTTGTTCAAAACTTAAATCATTAATATTAAATTCTTCATCGCTAAATTCTAATCCAGTTATTATATTTATTTCTGGATTTTTCTTTTGTTCTTTAACTATTTGTGAATCCTCTACTTTTTTAAGTACATGTTTTTCAAGTGAATCTGTATATAATATTCCACCTAGTGTACTACTAGTAACTGCTGAATCTTTGTTTGGTTTTATTATTCCCACAATAGTTATTTCTTCACTATCTTTAAGTTTTTCTCTTAAAAACTCTTCATCTTCGCTTTTATCTATCCATAATCCATTTACTTTTTCGTAGTAATCTGTATTAAGTAATAATTTAAATTTTAATCCAATAAGTTCACTATATTCATAAGAAGTATCAGTGGTTACTACTTTCTCACCTTTTCTCACTTTTTCAAACATGTCTTTTAATTCTTGTTGATCTTTTAAACCAAGTGCATATAAAACATAATCACTAATTCTATTGTTTTTGTCAACTACTAATACAACTTCATTATAATTTTTTGGCATTCTTCCACTTACTATTTCGTACATTTGATTATTTAATTCATCATTATCTATAATTTCACTAAATACATCTTTAAACATAAAGTAAGATGCTTGCATATCTGTAATGCCCATTGTAGATAGTATTGTATTAGGATTTACTTTTACAATTTTATCTTCAATATCACTTTTATATAGTTGTAATTCTATATTATATTTATAATCAATTGATGTAGTATATTTATTTATCTCTTTGTTTTTTTCAATATATTCTTTGAAAGATTTTAAATTGTTACTTTGAACTTTGCTACTCATAATTGATAATGTATCTGTCATCATATTATTGGAATATATTTTGTTAGATTGTTTTGTATTTTCGTCTTTTTTTAGTTTATCCATTTGTTCAGTCATTACGCTTGTTAGATCTACAGAATTATCTTCTATCATAAGTGGGTATGAAGTAAGGGTTTCTTCTTGTACTCTATTTATATAATTTTGTACACCGCTTGATAATGATAGTATCAATGCAATTCCTATAATACCTATACTTCCTGCAAAGGCAGTTAATATTGTTCTTCCTTTTTTTGTCATTAAATTATTTAAACTAAGTGATAATGCTGTTAAAAAATTCATATTAGTTTTTTTGTCTTTTGTTGTTTCATTATTTTCATCTGATTTATTATATGGATTTGTATCTCCCTTAATTTCTCCATCTTTTAAATCTATTATTCTAGTTGAATATTTTTCGGCTAAATCAGAATTATGAGTTACCATAATAACTAATCTATCTTTTGCGACTTCTTTTAATAAGTTCATTATCTGTACACTTGTTTTTGAATCTAGTGCACCTGTTGGTTCATCAGCAAGTAATATGTCTGGATTATTCACAAGAGCTCTTGCTATTGCCACTCTTTGCATTTGTCCTCCAGAAAGTTGATTTGGTTTTTTGTTTATGTGTTCAATTAAACCAACCTTTTTAAGTGCATCTTTTGCTCTTTTTTTTCGTTCTTTGCTTTTTACTCCTGATAACGTTAAAGCAAGTTCTACATTAGATAAAACTGTTTGATGTGTAATTAAGTTATAACTTTGAAACACAAAACCAATTTTATGATTTCTATAGGTATCCCAATCTCTATCATTATATTTTTTTGTGCTTATTCCATTTATAATCAAATCTCCTGATGTATAGTTATCTAGACCCCCTATAATATTTAAGAGTGTAGTTTTGCCACTTCCAGATGGCCCTAAAATAGATACAAATTCACAATTTCTAAAATTTATACTTATGTTGTCTAATGCTTTTTGTTTGAAGTTTTCTAATTTGTAAACTTTACTTATTTTTTTTAGTTCTAACATAATACCTCCTTAATAATTATATTATCGTTCTTGAAAGTATTTTAACACTTTGAATATTAAATAACAATATTAAATTATAAGAATTAATGTTCCTATTGATATTATTGATAAACCAATGGCTGATTTTGTTGATAACTTTTCTTTTAGAAAAATTGTACTAAATAACACTGCTACTAATATACTTAATTTTTCGATTGGAAATACTATACTTGCTTCTCCATTTTTAAGTGCATTAAAATAGCATAGCCAAGAAAGACCTGTTGTAAAACCAGATAAAAATATAAAGAGTAAACTTTTAGTGTCAACTTTTGTCGATTGTTTGTGTTTGTTTTTTATAAAAATGTAAATCCAAATGATAATTAAAACAATGATAGTTCTTATAAATGTAGCTAAATTAACATCTACATTTTTTATTCCTATTTTTCCAACTATTGTAGATAGGGATGTAAATATACCAGTTAATACTGCGTATATAAACCATCTATAATCACTCTTTACATTTTCTTTTTTTTCTATCATTAAGTATGTGCCCAACAATATTAATATAATTGATATTAATTTTACATAGGTTATATTTTCTTTTAGAAAGATTTTAGATAATATAAGAGTTAATACTATGCTTGTTTTGTCTACTGGTGTTACTTTGTTTACGTCTCCATAAAATAAAGCTCTAAAATAACATATCCAAAGTAATGCAGTAGTTAAGCCAGATAATGATATATAAAAAAGGGTACTTGAATTTATTGTTCCTACTTTATGTAAGCCATTTGTAAAAATAACTACTACAAAGCTAAAAATAAGTATAACTATTGTTCTTATACCAGTTGCTAAATCTGTATCAATTTTGTTAACTCCTATTTTAGCAAAAACAGATGTAATTCCTGCAAAAAAAGCAGCTAAAAGAGCATATAAAATCCACATTGTATCACCAGTATTAGTATGTTTATTTTGAAATTTTTTATTAGGAATATTTGATTGTAATTATTATTTTATAAAAAATGTGTAACTGTTATTACTCGTTACACGATTTTTATGTCTAGTAGTTTAATTTTATATAGTTTTTAATAGTGATAAACTAACTTTTTTCTTATCAAGATGTATTTCATCTACATAACAATCAACTATATCACCCACACTAAGAACTTCACTAGGGTGTTTAATATATGAGTTAGATATTTTTGATATATGTACTAAGCCATCGTTTTTTAATCCAATATCTATGAAGGCACCGAAGTCAACAACGTTTCTTACTGTACCTTGTAATTTCATTCCTATGGTTAAATCTTCTAATTTTAGTACATCGCTTCTTAATATTGGTTTTGGCATGTCATCTCTTGGATCTCTTAGAGGATTAGATAGTGATGCTACAATGTCTGCTAGTGTATATTTATCTGTATTTAATTTTTTTGCATACAAGTCAATATCTATGCCATTTAGTACTTCTTTTATTTTAGGAGTACCTATATCATTTAAATCTAAAGAGAGTTCTTGTAGTAGTTTATTTGTTATATCATAACTTTCTGTGTGTATACTTGTTTTATCAAGTGGGTTAACACCATCTACTATTCTCATAAAACCAATGGCCTGTTCGTATACTTTTTCTGATAAGATTTTTTTCTTTTTTAATTCTTCTCTTGATATGAATTTTCCTTTTTCATCTCTATAACCTATGATTTTATCTATTACTTTTTTATTAAGTCCTGAAACGTATTTAAGTAGGGACGGACTAGCTGTATTTATATTTACTCCTACCTGGTTAACCGCTTTTGTTACAACGAAATCTAAAGATTCATCTAATCTTTTTTCTACTACATCATGTTGGTATAATCCAACTCCTATACTCTTTGAATCAACTTTTACTAATTCTGATAATGGGTCTTGCAATCTTCTTGCAATTGATATTGCACTTCTTTCTTCTACGTGCAAATTTGGAAACTCTGATATAGCAAGTTTACTTGCAGAATAAACTGAAGCACCTGCCTCACTTACAATTATGTATTCTACTTTTTTATCTGATTCTTTTATAACGTCAGATATAAATTTTTCTGATTCACGTGATGCGGTTCCATTTCCTATTGCAATAATATCTATGTTGTATTTTTTTATTAAATCAAGTACTATTTTTTTTGATTTTTCATATTCATTTTTTGGTTCATGTGGATAGATTACGCTTTTATCAATAAATTTTCCTGTATAATCAACTACTGCTAGTTTGCAACCAGTTCTAAAAGCAGGATCAAGTCCTAGAACCATTTTATCTTTCATAGGGGGTGTTAATAACAAATGTTCTAAGTTATCCATAAACACTTCTATTGATTTTTCACTTGCAATATCTGTAAGTTCGCTTCTTATTTCTCTTTCAACGCTAGGAATTATTAATCTATCTAAACTATCTATTATTGCTTCTTTTACTAATGTGACACATTCACTTGATTCATTTTTAATTAGTTTTGAATTTAAATATTCAATAATTTTATTTTTATCAAAATCAATCTTTACATTTAAAATATTTTCTTTTTCTCCTCTATTAAGTGCAAGAATTCTATGCGGTTTGATAGTTTTTACAGATTCGTTATATTCATAATACATTTCATATACTTTTGCTTCATCAGTTGCATTTTTTTTTAATTTAGATACAATGTTGCCATTATTATACATATAATTTCTTATCCATTTTCTATAAAATGCATTATCACTAATCCATTCTGCAATTATGTATTTTGCACCAATTATTGCTTCTTCTTTAGTTTTTACATTATCATTTAAAAATTTTTCTACATCATTTAACTTTATTGGAAAAGACATTATTATTTTTGCTAGTGGTTCTAAACCGTTTTTTATTGCTTCTGTTGCTTTTGTTTTTTTCTTTTCTTTAAAAGGTCTATATATATCCTCTATTTCAACAAGTTTACTACAATTCATAATATTTTGTTTAAGCTCATCTGTTAGAAGTCCTTTTTCATCAATTAATCTAATTACATCTTCTTTTCTTTTTAATAAATTCACTTGATATTCATATACATCATTTATTTTTCTTATTTCTTCTTCATTTAAGTTACCTGTTGCTTCTTTTCTATATCTGGCTATAAATGGTATTGTATTTCCATCGCCAAGTAGTTTTAGTGTCGCATCTATTTGTTTTATGCTTATATTTAAATCACTGCTTATTTCTTTTATTATATCCTCGTTCATACTTCACCTTGTTCTTCCATATTTTTTTGTATAACTATTTTTATAATATGTTATGTACATTGATTCTTCGTTTTCAGGATTAAATGCAGGTCCTCCATTACTATAATCAATTTGATAACCAACTTTTTCTGCTAATGCCATTGATGGTTTATTTTTTGGTGAAATCATTAGTTCTACTCTATCATATCCATCGTTAAATAAATCATCTGTTAATTTGTCTAGTAATATAGTTCCATAACCACAATTTCTGTATTCTTTTTTTATTCCGTACTGAATAGTTGGAGTACCTCTTGATAACAGTACGCTAGAAAAACCAATAACTTTTCCATTTAAAACGACAAGTTTACTATTTTTTTTATCAAAACCACCTAAATTAGTAATTTTTCTTTCACTTGCCATTTCTTTATTTATTAAATTCACTTCGTTTTCATAGTTATCATTATATCTAATAAATTCAAGTTCCATTATTTTTCACCTTTACTAATCATTCTTGATGCGATAATTCCTACAAACATTAAGATGACTCCTATAATTATTTGCAATACTCCATAACTTGATCCGATGACAGATACTAGAATTGATATGGCAGATGCGATTACAAAGCCAATTATTCCCATATATATTGGAATTTCGTATTTTTCTAACAATATTTTTATTAATTTTGCCATGAATATAATTCCAAATAATACTCCTAAACCAAACATAGCAAGAATTAAAATATTATGAGTTAGATTATTTAATTTTGTAAATTCGCTAATAGAATTCATTATTGGTTCATAATATCCGATAAGCATAAGTACAAATGAACCACTAATTCCTGGTAATACCATGGAAGCAGCTCCTAATACACCTATTAAAAATAATATAATTAGTGTTTTTATATTTATAATATCTAATGATTTATTCATAGTATCTGGAGTTATAAATGCCATTAACATTACAACTGTAAAAGCAATTATAAAACAAATAACTGATTTAATATCTATTTTTGATTTTACTTTATTTAATAGTGGCGGCATTCCTCCTATTATAAATCCTATAAAGAATAGTATTGTTGCAAATGGATAATTTTTAAGACAAAATGTAACAGCATTACTAAATAATCCAATGGCAAGAATTAATCCGATAGCCAAAAATAATAGATATTTAAAGTTTTCTTTTAATTTTGTTTTTAAGTTACTAAGTATATCTATAAGTTTTTCATAAATTCCTAATATTACTGCTATTGTTCCACCACTTACTCCTGGTATAACATTCGCTATTCCAAGTGCAAATCCTTTTAATATAAGCATTATATTTTCTTTCATATGTTCACCTCATAGAAATTATATCATAAATTAATAAAAAACAATAAAACTTAATTATCGCTTTACAATTACTACATTTCTCGTAAAATATTTTAATAATTTCTTTTTATCATTATCACCTTATATTTAATCACTTTAAAATATCTTTAAAAAGCAAATTATACTTATCTTTCCATATATTTACTTTATTTATATCATAATTTTCTGGTATATTTTTACATACTTTTTTTATTTCTTTTCTTAATTCTAATAAGTTAGATATTTGTTTTATAAATTTAAAGTTTTTGATATTTTTTATTATAACCACAACTCTTTTTATTATTGAATTTTTATCATACCCATTAATATTTTTAAATATATAGTTTAATTCTTTATCATCTAGTTTAAGTAAAAGTATTTTAAATGCATCTAATACACTGAGTGAATATGAAACTGAATCATAATAAAGTTTTTGGTATTGCCATAATAATTCTTTATTAAATTCACTATCTTTATTTGCAATTATTACATCGCTTAGTATTTTAGATGCTAGTGCACATAGACTTAGTCCTGAACCATTTAAAGGAATAGTCATAGCGGCTGAATCTCCAATCATTGCATATCCATTATACACAAATTGCGATAATGGTCTTCTTACGGGTATTTTATATTTTTTATAGTTATTAAATTCTACACCAAGTTTTTTCTTTTCATCATCTATATATTCATCTTCTAAATTTCCTATGCTTCCAATTAATATATCTTTGCAATTATTTTCTATTATCCAAGAAATTCCTCTTTTTGTTGATATAAATACATCATTTTTTATATTTTTACTATTTATTTTTTCTATATTTCTTACTATATGAAATATTTCATTTGGTTTAATTTTTTCTATTTCTGGTATATTTATGCTGAATTTGCTATCAACACCGGATGAATCAATAATTAAATCTGCAAAAACAGCTTTATTATCTACTGTTATTCCTATTACTTTATCATTTTTAATTATGATATCATCTACACAAGAATTAAATTTAAATTTTACGCCACTTTCTTTTGCATAATCAATTAAACATTTATATAATTCTTTTCTGTTCATAAATATTTTTCTTGAATTAGTTTTATTTTTTATTTTGTACTTTTTTGATGGATTATAAATGGTCATTGGATTTTTTTGTTTATTCACTTTATATTTTAAAATAGGTATTCCTAACTTTAAAAAAGGTGTTATGTCAAATATGTCTTCCCAATCATAGCCCAAATTATCTTCTTTGTTTTTTTCATATATAGTAATATCAAAACCATTTTTTGATAGAATAGATGAAGTAATAATTCCGCCATGCCCTGCACCTATAATTATTATTTTTTTCATGTTTTCACCTAATTAATAGTATGAAAAAAATAAGTAGTTTTTACCACTTATTTTGTCATTTTTTTTATAAGTTTTGCATGCATTACCATTTTTTCACTATTATTAAAACACGTTGATAATGTGAGTATTTTGTCATTTTCATCTATGCTTGTATTAAAATCGTATGCACTTCTTTTTATAAGCATATTTAAAAATTCTTTATATTCATCTTCTTTGTTAAAATTAATTTTTAGGTAGTCAGATGTAGTTTTTATGTGATATACGCTAAATACTTGCCATAACGTATTTTCATTTTCTGTTGATATTTTTATAATGTAATTATTTGAATCTTTAATCCAATTATTATTAAGTACATTTTTTAGTGTTCCAAACATTGTATTATCATATCTTCCGTGTGCATATAGAATTGTATTTTTATCAAATTCTTTCTCATTATTTCTATAATCCATAAACACCCATCCGGCTTCATTATAACTTTTATCAAAACTTTTATTTAAATAATAATCATTATCAGTATGTTTTACAAATGGATAATTTATATTGGTTCCATTTACTTTTATCCATCCAACTACTTCATCGTTTATCTCTTTTAGTTTGTTAAATTTAACATCCATCATATTCATTTTTATATAATTCCAGTATGGATTTGATTTAGGTATTTTTTTATTTTCTCCTATAATTTCTTCTTTATCTTTATCTGATATTTCAGTTACAACTACATTATTTTGAACATTATCTATTTGATTTTTTGTATTTTTTGAATCAACAAGCCATGCAATTATTTTATATGATGAATATATGAAAGTCGCTAAAAAAATTAGAAAAAAAATTGAAAGAATCACGTTTTCTATTTTTAATTTTTTTCTCATAAAATCACGTATAATCTAATTATGTGATTTTTTTATTAATCACTGTATTAGATTCTCCTTTCTATAATAATTTTATATTATATCCGAAAAGAGATATAATACTAAAGCACTGTGGATTTGTATCTATAAAATTACAGTTTGACTGGTCATGGTGACAACTACCACATGCTTTTATTTTTATTGGTAATTAGTTAGTTAATGCTTAGACGTTTTATATTACACGTGAATCCATGAATAGAAATCTTGTGTCTAAAACATACAGTGCATTAAAAACTAATTAGGAGGTGTTTTTTTATATTTTATTGGTATTGATATTTCAAAATACAAACATGACTGTTTCATCACTACTGAAACAGGTGAAGTAATTGTTGAAAATTTCTCCTTCCAAAACACCAATGAAGGTCTTAATCAATTACTTGATTTATTAAAATCTTTAGATTGTTCTAAACAATTTAGGATAGGATTTGAAGCTACTGGTCATTATGGTATGAACCTTAAGCTATTCCTTGAAAAAAATGACTATTCTTTTATGAAATTTAATCCAAATATGGTTAAACAATTTATTAAATCTCAAACTCTGAGAAAAACCAAAACAGATAAAAAAGATGCTACTTGGATTACTAAGTATCTTATATCTGTTTATTACAAACCCCTTCCAAAACAATTTTATCACAAATTTGCTTTAAAGTCTCTATCTAGAAAAAGAGATAAGTTAGTTTTTCAACGTTCTTATTATTTAGTTCAAATTACTAATATACTTGATTTAATCTTCCCTGAGTTTAAACCTTTGTTTGATAACCAATTCTCTGTTACTTCTCTTTATATTTTAAACAAATATAAAACTGTTGATAAAATTAAAAACATGAAAGATTATGAATCTATTAATAAAGTTTCCAGAGGTAAATTTTCTTATTCTAAATTTCTAAAAATTAAAGAAGCAGCTAAAAATACTATCGGGTGTTCTGATGATTTTTTAGAATTTGATTTAGAAAATATGATTGAACTCTATATTAATATAAATAATAAGATTAAATTTTATGATGACTAATTCCTCTGTAAGGTGATATAGCAGAAGTTCTTTTTTTATAATATCTAGGCATATTTTTAGGTTTAGTTCCCTTTAAATTAATAGAAAAATACTTTTCATCAGACTGGATATCTCCTGATAATTTAATGTTATTTAGAAAATTTTTTAAAGCATATAAAGCTTTATGCCTTAATCTAAATGAAGTTAAAATTGAAATATTGTTTTCTTATGCAATTCTTCTCAAACTAAAACCATTTAATAAATTATCAATTATATTACTCCATGTTTTAAATGGAAGCTTACTATGACAAACTATGGTATTCGTAGTTTCAGAAGAAGTTATTTTACAACCACTACATATGTATTTTTGAACACCATTTTTATGTAAAATGCATCCACGTTTATTACAACACTTTTCTTTTGTTCTAAATTTAAAAATAATTTTAGAATTAGAATTCTTTGCGGAACATTTTTCTAATAAATAGTTTTTAAACTCAATAATGGTTACAGGATCTAAATCACTTAATAATTCTTTAATATTCATAATGCTAAAATACCCTTAATCAGATAGTCTAAATCAGATATTATTATTGCCAAACAAAGATAAAGATAGACTAGCTGATTAAGGATATTTCCTTCCTTTATCTTTTGTTTGACTGTAATAATTATACTACAAATTTATTAATCAGTCATTTTGTTTAACACAACTTTATTAAAAAATATATAAAAAAAATAATATGTAGTGTTTATTATAAGATTAGTTTAATCTAATCTTTTATTATGAATAAAGAATGTGATATAATATTTTTGCAGTAGTGATTGGAATTATTTCCTACTTTAACGAGTCGTTAAGGGATTAAATTAATTATAAACGATTAAATAGTAATACTTCAAAGGACTAATCTCTACACGTTGTGTAGTCGCTTCGTTGCACTTCGCTTTAAGTCCATTTCCATATTACAATATCGTTAGTACTGCATATATGGGAGGTGGCAAAAAATGTGGAAATACATTGGTACAAAAGAATGTAATAAATTTTTGTTATCTCTCAATTTAATTAATTGTAAAGATGAAAAAAAATACATAAAAACCATTTATTCTATTAGTAATAATATAGAAAAAAATTATAAAACATATAAAATTAAGAAACATAGTGGTAAATATAGAACTATATATGAACCAAATTCAATTTTAAAACAAATTCAAAAACAAATTTTGGTTAATATACTTAATAACAAATGTATATCAAAATATGCAAAGGCATATCACAAAGGAATCGGATTGAAAGACAATGCGATTTCTCATATTAATAAGGAAATGCTTTTAAAATTGGATATTAAAGATTTTTTTGAAAATATATCGTTTTTAGATGTTTATAATTCCTGCTTTCCTATAGAATATTTTCCCAAACCAGTTGGCATGATATTAACATATTTATGCACGTATGATAACCATTTGACCCAAGGATCGCCAACTTCTGCTTATATATCAAATTTAGTAATGAAAGAGTTTGATGAAGAATTAGGATTTTGGTGTGATTTAAGGAATATATCTTATACAAGGTATTCAGACGATATGACTTTTTCTGGTAACTTTAGTCCTAGCGAGTTAATAATTAAAGTTAGAAAAATGTTATACAAATTAGGATTAGAGTTAAATAATGATAAAATTCATATAGTACGTAGATCTTCTAGTCAAAGTGTTACAGGAATTATAGTTAATGAAAAAATGCAAGTTAATATAAAATATCGTAACAAAATAAGACAAGAAATTTATTATATAAAAAAGTTTGGATTAATTTCTCATTTAAAAAAATGTGACATCAATATTGATTCAATAAAATATTTAAATATATTATATGGAAAAATTCTGTATGTTTTACAAATTAACGAAAAAGATGAAGAGTTTAAAAAATACAAACAATTTATTGGAAACATAAAAAAACAATATAAGTAATAATTACTTGGAATTGTCTTTTTTATAAAGGTAATATTATTTTTAAATACAAAGCTTCTAAAAATAAGAACATGTATAGAATAGATGATCATTTGTAAAAAAAAAATAATTTATGTTATTATATACGATATTAAGAGAGATTTGATGAAATCAATAAGCTTTAACAAAACATTAAGTTTTACAAAAAGTAGTATAGAAATAAGATACAATGGTATACTTCCAAACGATAATGTTGATTTAGATAAAATTGAAATATTATTGGAAGATTTTATAAACAATCATAGACATGATAATATGATAGAAAATGTTACAATTGTAAGAACAATACTAAATGATTGTAAAGAAAAACTATTAGTTATTTTTTATCAGGATGATAAAGGTTCAGAACTTGTTAAGTATGTTAATTCTAATTTATTTTTATATGAAAAAAGTAAAGGTGGAGAAAATAGTGAGAGATGTAAAATAAAATATGAACCTTCATATGGTATAAAATTAGATTATAATAATCATGAAATTAATATTGTTGATTATTCTGGCATTGAATTAGTATCTAAGGAAATAACTAAAATGATGAAACAGATTTATTGTTTAAACGATGCTAAGCCAGTTATTTTAAATAAAGATGATAAAGCCATAATAGAAATATATAAATTATTCTATAATAAAAATCCTAACTTTAGTAGTAAAGATATAAATATAAAAGTACAAACTATGATGTCTATATTAGCAAGTTTTGGTGTTTCTTTGGGAGATGATTATGAATTTAAACTATGGGGAAAAGTAAAAATGCCTACATCTATAACTCTTAAACAATTAGTTAATAAATTATATCCCTTAGGCGAAGTAAGTAGTGTTGAAAACAATATAAATTTAACTGATGAATCTAAAAAAATAATTAAAATTATTGGAGAATGCATAAGAGAAAAAATTTATAATGAGCAAAGCCAAAATGAAACATTAATTGCAATTAGTAAGATTATTCATGTAGACAGATATAACCTTCCTTCTAGTTGTGATGTTAAAAAACTGTCTGAATGTAGTACTGATGAAATTGAAACAAGTATAAAACTAGTAAAACGTATTGAAAATAGAATTAATAAACAAATTAAATAAAATTTAAGAGAGTGTAAAAATTTTTGTAAATTTTAAATCATTTTTTAAATAATATCTAAAAAAAATCAAATAGTAATGGTTGATTGGTGTGACAATTTTTGTTTTTGGCGTAGGTGTTAAACTGTTTAAACAAATTGACTTGCATTTGAGTATTAATTATGTTGTGTCTAAGATAATTAAATGTTAATTTTTACTATTCATATACTTCTTAAAAAATAATCGTGAAATTGTGGTATAATAATATAAGAGTGAGCTTAGATTTATTTTTTAGAATGGAGTGGTAGG
>UMAI01001778.1_pt1 | contig 29123 bp, 24 predicted proteins | sample 1963701 | NCBI WGS metagenome assembly UMAI01 (sample SAMEA4835915, study PRJEB28245) | human gut metagenome | biome: gut microbiome; material: fecal sample | place: Denmark | collected 2008
ATTTTCTTGCTTGATATACAAAAGTTTTCCAACTAGTTTATGGCTTATAATATTATTCTCAATACCAATAGCTATAATTTTAAATTTAATAACAAGTGTATTTAAGCCAAAAATAAATAAATTTCTAACATATATAATAACTATTGCTCTTATAATTTTATTTAGTGCACAAATTGTTTATTATAGCATGTATGAAGCAATAATATCATTTTTCTCGATGATGCATGGTGGACAGATAACAGAATTTATGGAAGCAATTATTGATGTAGTTTTAAGAAATTGGTACGGAATAGCTCTATTTGCATTACCTTTGGTAATATTAATTGTATTGTCAAAAAAGAAAGTTTTACTATTTGAAAAAAATTCTTTAAAAGAAATAGCAATTAAGATGACTAGTGTTGTTGTAGTGCATTTAGTTGCACTATTATGTGTAAATTTTATAAATACAAATATGATGTACTCAAATAAAAACTTATACTACAATATACATATTCCAAAAGTAACAGCAAACAGAATGGGACTTTTAACAACTATGAGGCTAGATTTACAAAGATTTATATTTGGATTTGAAGAAAAATTATCAGTAGAAACAAGCACAACTCCAATAGAAGAGGAAGAGAATAGCTACAATGTAACATATATAGATTTTGATAAACTAATACAAAATGAAGAGAATAATACAATAAAAGAAATGCACGAATATTTTTCTTCACAAGAGGCAAGTAAAAAAAATAAATATACAGGGATGTTTAAAGGAAAAAATTTAATAGTTCTTGTAGGAGAATCATTTAGCTCATTAGCTATAAGAGAAGATTTAACGCCAAATCTATATAAACTATATAAAGAGGGATTCCAGTTTGATAATTTTTATACACCAATATTTCCAGTAAGCACGGCTGATGGAGAATATATAACAGATACATCATTAATACCAAAAGAAGGAGTATGGAGCTTTTTAAAGGTAGCAGGAAACTATATGCCATATTCATATCCAAATGTATTTGAAAAACAAGGATATTCATCGAATGCATATCACAATCATACTGCAACATATTATGAAAGAGATAAATATATAGAAACAATGGGGTATGATTCATATTTAGCAGTAGGAACAGGATTAGAAGATAGAATGGATACTTCAAATTGGCCGAATAGTGATTATGAAATGGTAAAAACTACAATGGATGACTATATCAACAATGAAAAATTTATGGCATATTATATGACAGTAAGTGGACACATGAACTATACAAAAATAGGAAACATGATGGTATATAGAAATTGGGACCAAGTTAAAGATTTGCCATATTCTCATAAGGCAAAAAGCTATTTAGCAGCAAACATAGAATTGGACAAAGCTGTAGGAGAATTAATAAGAAGATTAGAAGAAGCAGGAAAGTTAGAAGACACAGTTATAGTAATTAGTGGAGATCACTATCCTTATGGACTAACATTAGAGGAAATAAACGAACTATCAACATTTGAAAGAGACGATAAGTTCGAAAAATATAGGATGCCATTTTTAATATGGAGTGGAAGCATGAAAGAACCAATAAAAGTAGAAAAAATAGGTTCAAGCTTAGATGTGTTGCCAACTGTATTAAACTTATTTGGAGCAGAATTTGATTCCAGATTGCTAATAGGAAGAGACATTTTGTCAGATACAGAACCGCTAGTAATATTTTCAGATAGAAGTTTTATAACAGACAAAGGAAGGTATAACGCTGTAACAGGAGAATTCATAGCAAATGAAGGAACGACAGTAGAAGAGGGATATGTTGATAAAATAAACACGATAATATATAAAAAATATCAAATGTCTAGGCTAATTTTAGAAAACGATTATTATAGAAAAATATTTGAATAGAGAAAAGAAATGAGAAAAAATGGGATTATTCCATTTCTTCTCATCTTTTTTGTTATTCAAAAAATCCGTGTTTGTTTTGTTTATCTAATTTAATATATACACTTAAATTATTTTGATTATCACAAGTTGCAAGAAATACGTTTTTTATATCTGCTATTCCTTGCTTTTTTAAATTTTTTTCCAACCAATTAATATTATTACCTGTTTTTTCTAGATTTTCTTTTAACAGAATTCCATCTAAAATAACATTAATAGTAACATTTTCCTGTTGTGGATTAAGATTTAAATCTTCTGGCGTTGCAGACCTTTTTACACTTTTGGGAAGAAAACTAATTCTACCATTTGGTTCTAGTATAGCTGTTTGAATATCGCTTAGATTAAAATAGCCGTTTATTCTACATTCCATTAAAAATTCATTTAAGTCTAGTTTGGAAGATTTAAAATTTTTTCTATACAATTTTCCATTGTCTAATAAGATTTTGGTTTTACCAGTGAAAAACCTTCTAATATTAAGGCTTTTACAAGTTAAATAAGAAATAAAAAATGTTACAAAACCATATACGAGCATTGCAACAACTGGTTCCATAAAGTTGTTTTCCAAAGAAGTAGACATCTCTGCTGCAATAGAACCAATTGTAATGCTAACAATATAATCAAACATTGTTAGCTGGGACATTTCTCTATTTCCCATTAATTTTGTAAGCAAAAACAATATTACTAAAGAGCCCAAAGATAACCCTATAATTTTTAAAATACTCATAAACTCACCTGAATATATTTTGGCAAAATTGTAAAATATTATGCAGATTAAAATAAAATTGCAAAATACAGCTAATTGTAATATAATAGAAAATAATAAAAAAAGGAAGAATCTATATGAAATCAAAATATGCAGATTTAAAAAATAAAATAAATTTAGAAAAAATAAAAGAAGCAGCGAATTCAATAAAAAATGGAGAACTTGTTTTATTTCCAACAGAAACGGTTTATGGAATAGGTGCAAATGCACTAGATGAAAATGCTGTAAGTAAGATTTTTAAAGCAAAAGGTAGAGCTGGTGATAATCCATTAATTGTGCATATATCTAATTTAAACATGCTAGAAAATTTAGTACAAAATATTGGAGAAACAGAGAAAAAATTAATGGAAAACTTCTGGCCAGGTCCTTTAACCATAATATTGAACAAAAAAGAATGTATACCATATAACGTAACAGCAGGGCTAGAAACAGTTGGAATAAGATTCCCAAGTAACAAAATAGCACAAGATTTAATAGAATTTTCAGAGTTACCAATTGCAGCTCCAAGTGCAAATATATCTGGAAAACCAAGTGGAACAAAAATAGAAGATATAATTGGAGAATTAGATGGAAAAGTTGATTATATATTAGATGCAGGTATAACAGATATTGGAGTGGAATCAACAGTAATCAGAGTAGTAGATAATATAGTTCATATATTAAGGCCAGGTAAAATAACAAAAGAAGATATGGAAAAATTGGGTATAAAGGTAGAAGTAGAAAAACAAATAATGGAAGAATGCAAACCTGATGAAAAGGTAATGTCACCGGGAATGAAATACAGACATTACGCCCCAAACACAAAATGCTTACTTGTTTATAGTAGTGATAATGAAAAACTCGTAAATAAAATAAATGAGGAAATAGAATTAGAAAAGAATGTTTTAGTTTTAGGAAGAACAAGCAATTTAGAAAAATATAAAACAAAAAATAAACTAGATATGGGAGAAACTCTGGAAGAAATAAGTCAGAACATTTTTACACTTTTAAGAAAAGTAGACTCATACAATGTGGATTTAGTAATAATTGAAGGAGTAGAGAAAAAAGGACTAGGACTTGCAATAATGAACAGATTAATTAGAGCATGTGAACACAATTATATAGAGATTTAATAGGCGGATTATAATCCGCCTAAAATTTTGCCTAAAATCTAGAATTTTCTAAGTAAATACTTGACAAAACACAAAAAATAGTGTAAAGTAATATAGCATTACGTTTTTTAGACAAAACAAAATGCATATATACAAATGAAAAACGGGAAATGCAAGTATCCCTAAATAAAAAAGTAAAAGGAATAGTAATATGGAGAAAAATGTTAAAGTAAGTATGCTTTGTGAAGTGTATGGAAATTTATTAACTAAAAAACAATTATCAATTTTGCAAGATTACTATGACAAAGACTTATCTCTATCAGAAATAGCACAAAATCAAGAAATAACAAGGCAGGCGGTTAGAGATATAATAAAGAAGGGAGAGAATAAACTTTTCGAATTGGAAGAAAAGCTTGGAATTATGAAAAAGACATTTAAACAAGAAGAAAAAATAGCAATTATATTATCAGAGCTTACAAAAATTCAAAAAAGAAGTACAGACAAACAAGTTGCAGAAATCTTAACACACGTAAAAAAAGAACTAAACTGTTTAGTTTAATCTTAAGATAAAACAAATTAAAAGCGAGTATAGAAAGACAGTTAAACTAAAAATTTTATGTGAAGACTAACACAACTAGACGAAGCTTATAATTAGTTTGGAGGTGTAATATGGCATTTGAAGGGCTATCATCAAGGCTACAAGCAATTACAAGAAAGCTTGGTGGCAAAGCAAGAATAACAGAAAGCGATCTAAAAGAAGTTATGCGTGAAGTAAAACTTGCTCTTTTGGAGGCAGATGTTAACTATAAAATAGTAAAAGAATTTGTTTCAAGTGTAGAACAAAAAGCCTTAGGTCAAGATGTATTAAAATCTTTAACACCAGGACAACAAGTTATTAAAATAGTAAGAGATGAAATGACAGAGCTTTTAGGAGGAACTTTAAGTAAAATTAATTTCACACCAAATCCTCCAACAATAATAATGTTAGTTGGACTTCAAGGTTCTCGGAAAAACAACAACAGCAGGAAAACTTGCTAATCTTTTAAGAAAACAAGGCAAAAAACCATTACTTGTTGCATGTGACGTATATAGACCAGCAGCTATAAAACAATTACAAGTAGTTGGAAGTCAATTAAATATACCAGTTTTTGCAAATGAAAATACAAAAGATGTAGTTTTAATTGCAAAACAAGCATTGAGTATGGCAATGTCAAAATTAAATGACGTGGTTATACTAGATACAGCAGGAAGACTTCATATAGATGAAGAATTAATGCAAGAACTAAAAAATATTAAATCAAATGTAAAGCCACATGAAATATTATTAGTAGTAGATTCTATGACAGGTCAAGATGCAGTAAATGTAGCACAAAGCTTTAATGAAAATCTTGGGATAGATGGAGTAATACTTACAAAATTAGATGGTGACACTCGTGGTGGTGCAGCACTTTCAGTTAAAAAAGTTACAGGAAGACCAATAAAGTTTGCTGCAACAGGAGAAAAACTTAGCGATATAGAAGAATTCCATCCAGACAGAATGACATCTAGAATACTTGGAATGGGTGATATGCTTTCTGTAATAGAAAAAGCAGAAGAGGCATTTGACTTAGAAGAAGCAGAAAAGCTAGAAAAAAAATTAAAAAAACAAGAATTTGACTTAGATGATTATTTAACTCAACTAAGACAAATGAAAAAAATGGGTTCATTCTCATCAATTTTAAAAATGATTCCAGGTATGAACAAATTTGGAGATATAAAAGTTGATGATAAAGAATTTGTAAAAATTGAAGCAATAATATGCTCAATGACAAAAAAAGAAAAACAAAATACTAAGTTATTAAATGCAAGTAGAAGACAAAGAATAGCAAAACGGCAGTGGAACTACTGTGCAAGATATAAATAAATTTATAAATTCATACGAAATGACTAGAAAATTAATGAAAAAAATGCAATCTAATAAAGGCGGAATGAGAAACATGATGAAAAATTTAGATGCAAATTCATTAAAAGGTATGAAATTCTAATTGATATTAATTTTTTAAATTTTAATAAATAAATGATGCAGGAAACGTGAAAACGGTTCTAAAACATCGAATTTTAAAAAGGAGGAAGAAAAATGGTAAAAATAAGACTACAAAGGGCAGGTAAGAAAAAAGCACCATTTTATCACATAGTTGTTGCTGATTCTAAATCACCAAGAGATGGAAAAATAATTGAACAAATAGGAACATACAACCCAATGACAGAACCATCTGAATTAGTATTAGATAGAGAAAAAGTAGCTCAATGGATAAAAAACGGAGCAAAACCAACAGATACAGTAAAACGTTTAATAGAAAAGGAGGCAAAATAATATGAAAGAAACATTAGAATTAATAATAAACAGCTTAGTAAACGATAAAGAAGCAGTTTCTATTAATGAAATAGACGGAGAAAAATCTGTTATATTTGAAGTAAAAGTAGCTGAAAATGATATGGGTAAAGTAATTGGTAAAGAAGGAAGAATAGCAAAAGCTATAAGAACAATTATGAAATCATTAGCAGCAAAAGAAGAAAAAAGAATTACAATAGAATTTATTGATTAAGGTATAAAAATATGGAAGAATATTTTGAAATTGGTCAAATAGTTAATACATCTGGACTAAAAGGTATTTTGAAAATAAAACCATTTACAGATGATATTAAAAAATTTAGTAATTTAAAAACGATATATATAAAAACTAAAAATGGTTTAACAGAATTTAAAATAGAACAAGTAAGATATGTAAAAAATATGGTAATGCTTAAACTAGCTGGAATAGATACAGTAGAAGAAGCAGAGAAATACAGAAATTTATATATCAAAGTTCTAAGAGACCAAGAAGAAGAATTAGAAGAAGGTTCCTACTATGTTGTAGATATCTTGGGATGCAAGGTAAATACTGATGCAAATCAAGAATTAGGAAAGATAGTAGATGTTTTTCAAACTGGAAGTAATGATGTATATGTTGTAAAAGATGAACAAGGAAAACAAATTTTGTTACCAGCAATTAAGCAAGTAATAAAAAATGTGGATATAAAAAATAAAATTATAACAGTTCATTTATTAGAAGGATTAGTATGAAAATTGATATACTTACACTTTTTCCAGAAATGTTTGAGCCGTTAAAACAAAGCATTTTGGGAAGAGCAATAGAAAATAATTTAATAGAAATAAATTTAATTAATATTAGAGATTTTTCTAAAGATAAGCACAAAAAAGTAGATGATACACCTTATGGTGGAGGTGCAGGAATGGTAATTAGAGCAGATGTAGTATATGATGCATTTAAATCTCTAAACCCCACTAACGCAAAAACAATATTTTTATCACCACAGGGAAGTACACTAAACCAAAACAAAGTGCAGGAATTATCAAAAGAAGATCATTTAATACTGCTATGTGGACATTATGAAGGCATAGATCAAAGAGTACTAGATGAAATAGTTGATGAAGAAATATCAATTGGAGACTATGTACTAACAGGAGGGGAATTACCAGCGATGGTATTAGTAGATGCTGTTAGCAGATATGTAGATGGAGTTATAAGCAAGGAATCAGTAGAAGAAGAATCATTTTCAAATGGATTACTTGAATATCCACAATATACAAGACCAGAGATATTTTTAAATAAACAAGTACCAGAGGTTTTAAAATCTCGGAAATCATAAAGAAATTGAGAAATGGCGTAAACAAAAGGCCATGGAAATAACAAAACAAAAAAGACCAGATTTATTAAGAAAGGAGATTATATAATGGACATAATCAAATCAATCGAGCATGAACAAATGAAAAGCAAAATCCCTTACTTAAAAGTAGGAGATACAGTAAAAGTTCATGTAAGAGTTAAAGAAGGAAACAGAGAAAGAATACAAGTTTTCGAAGGAATAGTAATTAAAAAACAAGGTGGAGGAGTAAATGCAACATTTACAGTAAGAAGAATTTCTTATGGAGTAGGTGTAGAAAAGACATTTTTAATTCACTCACCAGCAGTAGAAAAAGTAGAAGTTGTAAGAGTAGGTAAAGCTAGAAGAGCAAAACTATACTACTTAAGAGACAGATTAGGAAAATCTGCTAAGACTAAAGAAAAAGTAGGAGCAAGAATTGAAACTAAAGAGCTTACTATAAAAGAAGAATTAGCAGAAGAACCTGCAGAGGAAGTTAAAGAAGAAGTTGTTACAGAAGCAGCAGCAGAATCTACAACAGAAGAACCAAAAGCAGAATAATAAAAGATATAAGCCTTTCAATTATGAAAGGCTTATTTTTTGTTAAAAAGTGTGGAAGAGTCATTTTTCTTGGATAGATAAAAATGAGGTTTCCCTAAGGAAAAAGAGAAAAAATGGGGAAATTTGTAATTTAAATGTAATAAAATTTTAATATAAGGTAAAAAACAGCTAAGACTTGAAAAACCGTAAGTAAATAAACTGGCAGAAATTTGTTACAAAAAAATACACATATTGATTTTATTTGTCTTTGATAGTAAAGTAAAATTAATAAAAAGTATTTTAGGAGGACATTTTTATGCAAAAGAAGAGAGTTTTTTTATTACTAATTTTAATAGCAACATTTTTACTAGTAATTGGAGTAGGAGGTGAAGTAAAAGCATACACATTAGAAGCAACAGAATCTAATTTCACAAAATGGGCTACTAACGGATTTAATGATGAAGTAGGGGATACATTATCTGGAAAAACAAAAGACGGAATAAAATGGAAAGCAACTATACTAGAAGTAGATGCATGGATAGAAGGAAAGTATGGAAATGGAAAAGTTAGAATAACAATTGAAGAAATTCCAGAGGGAATAGATTCATTTGAAATACCTAGCTTCATTACTCTAAACAAAAAATGGCTAGCAATGAGTTTTGACTATAACTATGATGTAACTACAGTATCTTTTAACGCTTTTAACAAATGTTCAAATGTAGAAAGAATAATAATTCCTGATTCTATAACAACAATGGATGGAGGAAGTTTTTTAGGATGCGATAAATTAAGATATGTAGAAGTTTCGGAAAATAATAAAACATTTAAAGACAATGGAGAGGGAATGATCTTATCTAAAGATGGAACAAAATTAGTATTTTATCCAAATAATAAAAAAGAAACTGAATATACAATACCAAGTGATATAAAAACAGTTGGGGAATATGCATTTGCAGGTAATAACAATTTAGAGAAAGTTGTAATTCCTAGCAATGTTCAGGAAATAGAAAATTATGCATTTTACAAAACAAATATATCTAAAATAGATATTCCAAATACAGTTACAAAATTAGGAGTAGGACTTTTTTATGGATGCGAAAAATTAGCAGAAGTAAATTTACCAAATAATCTTATAGAATTACCATCAGAAACATTTGCACAATGTGCAGGACTAGAAACAGTAACTTTACCAGAAACATTAACAAAAATAAACAATATTGTATTTGAGAATTGTACAAACCTTAAGAAAATTATTATTCCAAAAAATATTACTGAAATAGGAACTAATGCATTCAATAATTGCACAAGCTTAAAAGAAGTAAAATTTGCAGATGATTCTAAATTAAAAACTATTAATTTGAGAGGATTTGCAGATTGCAAGGCATTAAAAACAATAGAAATACCAGAAGGTACAGAAACAATATATAAAAATACTTTTAATGGCTGTACAGAATTAAAAACAATAGTTATTCCAAATAGTTTAACAAAACTAGGATATACAGATACTGAAAAAAGTCAAATACAAAAATATTTGCCTCAAATACTTGATAAAGTAATTAACGAATATACTACAGAAAAAGGAGATCTAACAGAAGAAGAAATAAAAAAACTTACAGAATATATTAACAAAGTTTATGATGATACAGGAATAAAAGACTGTAATAAAGATTTAGTAATATATACTCCTAACAATCAAACAATAATAGATATGGTAAAAAAAGATTTTGCACCAGCATATATTATATATCAAAAAAATTCAGCAAGTGTTTCTTTAAGTAAATATGAAGATATAAAAGGGACATGTACAAATCTAAATATATTAGATTATATATATGGATTACCAGTGGAAAAAATAGAAAATGACATGTTTAAAAATAATACAAAAATAGAAAGAGTAGTTTTACCAGAAAACTTAAAAGAAATAGGAGATAGAGCATTTTATAACGCTACTTCTTTAAAGGAAATATTCATACCAAAATCAGTAGAAAAGATAGGAGATAAAGCTTTCTACGGATGTGACAAACTAAATAGAGTAATTATAAGAAAGGGTAGTGCAATAACTAGCATTGCGGACAATGCATTTGTAAATTGTGCTGAGGATTTAAAAATATATCATGACGGAGAAAATGAAAAAGTAAACAATTATGCAAAAAATAAAATAGAAGTAATAAAAGATAATAGAGGACCAGATGTAACAACAAGTAAACCATTTTCACATTATTCTAATCAAGATATAATTATTAAAGCCACAGATGATTTGAGCGGTGTATATAGATATAAAATAAATAAGATAATAAAAGAAATAGTAAAAGAAGGCGAGAAAGAGGAAGAAAAAGAAAAAACAATAGAAGGAGAATGGATATTAATAGATGATTCTTTCGAAAAAGAAGGAGAATACTATGTTATAAAACAAACTATTACAGAAAATTGCAAAATACAAATAATAGTTGAAGATGCTGTTGGAAATGAAAATAAACCAAAAATAATTGAAATTGCAGAAATAGATGAAAAAGCACCAGAAATAGGAGATATAGAAATAATTTGTGGAAATGAAAAAGCAACAATAAAAACAAAAGTAACTGACAAGGGAGAGAGCAAACTTTCAAAATATGCTTTAAGTGAAAATCCTAATATTAATAGCATAAAAGAAGACGAATGGAAATCATTATCAGGTAATGAAGCTAATATAAATGAAGAAGTTACAAAAAATGGAACATATTACTTATTTGTATTAGATGGAAAAGGAAACAAGGCAAATAAAACAATAGAAGTAACTAAAATAGATAAAGAAAAGCCAAATGTGCTAACATCAAATGAAACACAAGAAAATAAATATATAGTAGAAATAGAAGCAGAAGATAAGGGTGATGAAGGATATTCTCCAATAGGACTAAAAGATTATGCAATATATATTGAAGAAGAAAAAGATCAAGAAAAAGAATGGAAAGAGTTTGATAAAGTAGATGGTAAATATCCAATAGAAGCAACAGTAAAAGAAACAATAGAATGCAATGGTAAATGGTATGTAGAAGTAAGAGATGTATATGGAAATACTGCCATAAATGAATTTGAAGTTACAGGATTAAAAGATATAGAAGCACCAAAAATAAGTTTTGGAAGTGTAACAAATAAAGAAGTAACTGTTAACATTAAAGATGGATTTTCAGGAATAAAAACAGCAGATATAGAGTATGCATGGAGTAAAGATTCAGAAAAGGCACCAACAACTGGATATACTAAAGTAGCTTTGGAAATAGGAAAAATTACTAAAAAGGTAAGTTTCAAAGCAGATGCATCAAAATTAACAGGTGAATATTACTTATGGATTAAAATAAATAATCTAGAAGATAATGAAGGAAATAAAAATAAAGAAGGAACTGTAAAATCTGATAAATATATTTTTGACAATACAAAGCCAACAATAGCAACAAAATCAGCAGGAACTATTATTGGAAAAAATGGAGATACAAAAAGCTACGATATAACATTTAGTGAAGATGTAGAAGTAGTACCTGGAAAAGAACTATTAATTAAAAATACAGACGGAGCAAATGTTACAGCATCAATAAAACAAAAGGATCCAAATAATAAAAAAGAATGGACTATAGAAATTAAAATTGGTGAAGGTAATGGAACCGCAAGTATAACAATACCAAAAGATATGTTTAAAGATAATGCAGGAAATACACTAGAAAGTGATGTAGTATTAGAAAACATTATTACAATAGATAATAATAAACCAGTACCTAGTGGAGATATTTCTGTAGAACCTAAGGTAATAAATACTACTAAAACAATAAAATATGAAATAGAATTTGGCAAAAAAGTTAATGTAGACAATACTAAAATACAAGAAATGAAGATTGAAAATGAAACACAAGCTAAAATAAACCCTACAGTTACTCCTACAATAAACATAGACGGAACAAAATGCATAATAGAAGTATCTATTAAACCAGAAGACGAAGTAAGTGGAGAAGCAGTATTAGTATTACCAGCAGGAATATTTGTAGATGAAGCTGGAAACAAATCAGAAGAATTAAAAGTATCAGGATTAAAAATAGACACGAAAAAGCCAGTAATTACTGAGCAAAACTTAGTATCAGAAGACAAATATGTAAACAAAGAACAAAAAGTAATATATACTATTAAAACAGATAAAGATACAATGTTAAATGAAAATGTTACAGTTCAACTAAAAGGAGAAAAAATAACAGGAGAGGCTAAGGTTGTTAAAGGTGAAGACAGCAAAACTTGGAACATAGAAATATCTAATATAACAGGAGATGGAGAAGCACAAGTAGTTATTCCAGAAGGTTTATTTGAAGATAGCTTAGGTAACAAAATAAAAGAAACTGAATTAACAAAAGTAATAAAAGTTGACAATACAGCCCCAGCAATAAGTATTTCTGAACTACAATTAAGTGAAAGTAAAGAAAGCGCAAAATTTAAAGTAACAGCAACAGATGCAGGAAGTTCTATTGATAGTTATATAATTACTACTAATGAAACTTTAACTGTATATGACAAATGGGAAGCTATTACAGCTGAGGGAATAGAAAGAGAAGTAAAAGCAAACGGAATTTATTATGTATTTGTTAAAGATAAAGCAGGAAATATAGCAAAAACACAAACAAAAATAGAAATAATAGAAGACAAAACAGCACCAGTAGCAACAATTACAGGACCAGACAAGGAATATGCAAATAAAGAAACAGAAATAAAATATACAGTAACATTAAGTGAAAGAGCTACAAAAGACGAAAACATTGCTCCAAAAATTAAAGAAGGGGAAATACAAGCAGAAATAAAAATGGAACAAAAGAGCAATGAAGTTTGGGAAATAACAGTATCTAAAATATCAGGAAACGGAGAAGCAACATTAGTATTACCAGAAGGAATGTTTGCAGATGATGCAAAAAATAAATCTATAGAAACTGAAAAAACAGGATTAAAAGTAGACAATGTTGCACCTGCTATAGAAAGAAAAACAAGTGTAAATCAAGACAAAATACTAGTAGAAATAACAGCAAATGAAAAAATTCAAAATGTAGATGGATGGACATTATCAGAAGATGGCACAAAGATTACAAAAGAATTTAGCGAAGATTATACAGGTAATATAGAAATCAAAGACTTAGCAGGTAATAAAAATGTAGGAAAAATAGAAGTAATATTTGTAAAGGAAGTAACATTATCAAATAAAACAGCAAATTACAAAAAAGGAGATACAGTAGAACTAGAAGGCAAAATAACTCCAGAAAATGCTACAATAAAAACTTTAAGCTGGAAATCAAGTGACGAAAATATTGCAACAGTGGACGAAAACGGAAAAGTTACTTGCAAAGAAAGTGGAAAAGTTACAATAACAGCAACAGCACATAACGGAGTAAAAGGAGAAATACAACTAGACATAGCTAAAAATAATGTTGTGGAATCAATAGAAATTACAAAACAACCAAATAAGAAAAAATATGTTGAAGGAGATGCATTCAATCCAGAAGGTATGGAAATCAGCTTAGTATACTCAGAAGGAAACAAAGAAAAGACAACAGATTATACATATACTCCAACTACTATGACAGCAGAAACAACAGAAATTACTGTTAAATACAATAAAGATGAAAACATAAAAGCAACAGTAACTGGAATAAAAGTTTACAAAAAAGAAGAAGTAAAAGAAATTACTATACCAAAAGATGAATATGAAGAAATTAAAGATATAATAAGTGATGATATTATAGATGTAAAAACTGATGATAGTAATGCAACAATAATACTTGTACCAAATGAAAATCTAACAATAACAGTAGACAACAGTGTGAAAGAGGTATATAATGTAAAAGAAGTATTTAATGCATCTGTATATAAAGTTACAATAAAAAATGGAAGCAAAACAAAACAAATACCACTTACTAACAAGATGATTTCTTTTGATAAAAATCTATTAGATGAAACAACATATAAGTTTAAAACAGCAGCAGAAGGAAAAGAGATAGAAATAACAGTAAACTACTTAGGAGCAACAACTAAATTTAAAATTAAAGTTAAATCAGAATCACAAGATGGTATAGACTTTGGAGACTTAGAATTAATAGAAAAAGACAATACAGAATATTTAAGAACAGACGAAACTTTAACTGCTGATGAATTAATTGAAAATTTAGAAGATGCAAATTCAGATGCTTCACTAGAAATGAAAATATATGATTTAGACGGAAAAGAACTAAAAGATTTAGATAGTAAAATTACAACAAACATGAAAATCAAAATAAAGAATGGACAAGAAGAGAAAGAATATGTACTTGTAGTTAAAGGAGATTTAAATGCTGATGGTAAAGTAAATGTGTTAGACATAATGAAATTGTTACAACATGTTGCAGAAACACAAGCAACAAACCAAAGAGATGAATCAAAAATATTAAAAGGTGCATATTTATTAGCAGCAGATATTAACAAAGACGGAAAAACAGGAACACCAGATATAGTTTATTTATTAAATTTAGTATCAGATTTAATGACAAAATAGAAATAAAATATAGCAATAATTATTATAAATAAAATTTGATTAAAATGAAAAAATATAAAAGGAGGATGCAAAAATGAAAAAGACATTAAAAATATTCTTATGTATGATTTTAGCATTGTGCATTATGGTTCCTGTAATGGCCGCCAATGAGAATATAACTAGTAGCTTAAGCGCAAGTAAAACCGAAGTAAAAAAAGGAGAAGAGATAACTGTAACACTACAACTTAATAACATACCATCATCAAACACAAAAGCACTAGAAGGAAAAATTAGTTTTGACAGTAGCAAATTAGAGTTACAAAAAAACGAAAATTTAAATAGCTGGATAACTACTCTTTCAACTGATGGAACAGGAATGGCTTCATACAAAACAGGAGCTAGCTCAGCAAATGAACAAACTCTAAAACTAACATTTAAAGTAAAAGAAGATGCAAAAGCAGGAGAAACTACAATAAGTGTAAAAAATCTTCAAATGGCTTTAGAAGAAGGAAATGGAGAAGCAGGCTCAGAAATTAGTGTAACAGAAAGCAACGTAAAAATAACTATAGCTGATTCGAACCAAAATAATGGTGGAAACAACAATGGTGATAATAATAATGGTAACAATAATGGCGGTAGCAATAATGGTAATAACAATGGCAAAAACGGAAATGTAAAAGATGGTACTGTTTCTAACAAAGAACAACATGCAAAAACAGGAGTTGTAAAATCAGCTTTACCAGTAGTAATAACTATTTTGGCTACAGCTTCAGCAATAGTATACTTTAAATACAAAAAACTAGACATATAATAAAACAAAAAAACCTCCAGAGAACTGGAGGTTTTTTGTATACTAGAAATTTTTGCAAACAAAGGACGACTTTAAGTCGTCCTTGTTCTAACTTTATTTATTTCCTTTTGCATTTTCTGCATAACGTTTTAACTTTTCATAAGCTAAATATTTAATTGTACCAGCAGGGAATTTACCTTCTTTATTCTTTTTACCAGCAGGTACACCTGTTAAAATTTCTATACCTTCATCAATAGAAGAAATAGCATATATGTGGAACTTTCCTTCTTTAACACTATTAATTACTTCATCAGAAAGATTTAAGTTTTTAACATTTTGTATAGGCATTACAACTCCATGCTCACCATTTAAACCTCTTTGCTTGCAAACTTGGTAAAATCCTTCTATCTTTTCATTTATTCCACCAATTGGTTGAATATGACCTTTTTGATCAACAGAACCAGTAACAGCAATTGATTGCTTAATTGGTATGTCTGATAAACTAGAAAGAATAGCATATAATTCTGTACTAGAAGCACTATCACCGTCAACTCCATTGTATAATTGTTCAAAACAAAGGCTAGCAGTAAGTGAAAGAGGAAAGTCTTGTGCAAATGTTTCTCCTAAGTATCCAGAAAGTATTAGCACACCTTTTGAATGAGAGGTACCAGACATTTCTATTTCACGTTCAATGTCAATTATACCATTTTTACCCATATAAGTATTTGCAGTAATTTTGGCTGGTTTTCCAAATGTGTAATCTCCAATAGATAATACTGTAAGACCATTTATTACACCGACCTCAGCACCATCTGTATTTATAATAAGTGTATTTTCTTTAATCATTTCCATATACAAAGAATCATATTTTTTAACTCTTTCAATTCTTTCTGCAAGAGTTTTTTCAATAAATTCACTTGTTACAAGTTTCTTTTTAGAAAGTCTTGCCCAAGTAGAAGCTTCTGCAACTATTTCACCAACTTCATTAAATCTGGTAGAAAGTTTATCTTGGCTATCTGATAATCTAGAAGTATATTCAACAAGTTTTGCCATAGCACCTTTATCTAATGGAAGCATTCCTTCTTTTTCAGAAAAACTATGAACAAATCTAGCAAGTTTCATTACATTAACATCTGTTCTAGGAGCAGTTTCTTCAAACTCAACTTTAATCTTGAATAGCTTTTTAAAATCAGGATCTAATGAAAGTAAAGTATGATAAATATTTGAATCTCCTAATAATAAAACTTTAACATTTAAAGGAATAGGTTCAGGTTTTAAAGAAATCATTACCATATATGAACGTTGTTCCATATTATTTTCTATATTTAGTTCTTTAACTAATAGAGCTTTTTTTAATGCATCATAGCAAATTGGATTAGCAAGTAAATCACTAGCTTGAAGTATAATATAACCACCATTTGCCTTGTGCAAAAGTCCTGGTTTTAACATAGTAAAGTCTGTTTTTAGCATTCCATATTGATTTTCATATTCTAATTTTCCAAATAAATTATGATACAAATAATTAGAATCCATTATAACAGGGCTACCTGTTAAACTACTGTTATCTACAAAAAGATTTACTCTATAATTTAACCAAGGTCTTACAACTTCTTGCTTCAAAGCTTGAGCCTTAGTTTCTGAAACTTCATCTTTTATAAATAAAGGTAAATTTTTTAATACGTCAGATTTAATACAATCAAAGAAATGAGCTATTTTGATATTCTTTTTATATTTTGCTTTTAATGGATTTACATGTGAATTAATTGTTATTAATGCAATATTAGATTGCCATTCTTCGATTTTCTTTATGTTTTCTTTCTCTAAAACTTTAATTTGATTTATTGCTTCAATAATTTGCTCTTGAACCTTTATAGAGTTTTCTTCAAATTGTTTTCTGGTCTTTTCATCTAACTTTTCAAACTCTTCTTCTTCAATTGTTTTGCCATTTAAAATAGGCATCATATATACGCCATTTTGAGCAGTTTTAACTTGAAAACCACTTTTCATAGATTGTTTATTTAATTTTTCCAATAAAGAGTTTTTCTTTTGCTCAAAAGTACTTTGCATTAATGACTTTTGTTTATCAAAATCTTCGTTGCCAAATGTTAGTTTAATATCTCTTTTTATATCTTGTATAAAAGAGTTCATATCATCTCTAAATTCCTTGCCTTTTCCAGCAGGTAAAGAAACAGCAATAGGTTCATTTGGTTCTTCAAAATTATATATATAGCACCAATCGTCAGGAGTTTTTTTCTTAGCAGCAACTTTAGTTACATAGTTTTTTGTATACATTGTTTTACCTACTCCAGAAGGACCTTCTAAGTAAAGGTTATAACCTTTTGACTCAACATCTAATCCAAATTCTAGTGCTTTAATTCCTCTATCCTGTCCATAAATTAAATCTTTACTATCCAAATCATCAGTTGTTTCAAATTTGAAGTTGTTTGGATTATAAATATTTTTCAAACTTTTGTAGCTCAATTCATTTTTTCTCATTTGTTTACCTCCATTTTAATTTATAATATTTTTGTCATAATTATTGCATCGTCCGTATTATTATAATATTTTTTCCTTATTCCAACCGTTTTAAAATCAAAATTTTCATAAAGTTTTTGTGCAGGAACATTATTTGAGTTAACTTCTAAAGTAATAGATTTTTGTGCTTGATTTTCGCATAGTTTTATAAGGTTATTAAGTATAAGCGTTCCTATCTTTTTATTTCTATAACGTTTTTTAACAACTATATTTGTTATATGAATGTCATCAACAGCAAACCAAATTCCACCAAAACCAACAATTTCACTATTTAATTTGGCTACAATATATTTAGAATTTTTATTTTCTAGTTCGCTTTTAAATATATTATAATTCCAAAAATCATCAAATTCGCAAGTAAGTATATCAGAAATTGAATCCAAGTCGGGGAGAGTCATATTAGAAATTTCAATATTATCCATTTAAATTTCTCATCCTTTCAGCTTGAGACTTTCTTAAATACATTGGAAGAATTGAATCTGCATTTAAAATTTCTCCTTTGCTAAATTTGTCAAATGCACATAAATTAATATTTTTAGCATGAAGTAGATTGTCAGATTTAAAATCACTAATATTTAATAAATCTTTGTGAGCAACAGCACCATCTCCAACAAATGTAACATTTTTGGTTTGATTTATTACTTTTAAAACAGCATTTATATCATCTGCCATATAATTTCCTATTAAAGTGTGGTTTGAATCAAATAATCCACAATATACTTGATTATTTCTAGCATCTATTAAAGAACAAATACATTCTGAATCATGTATATTATATGCTAGTCCTTCTAAGGAACTTACTGCAATTACAGGGATATTAAGACTTTCTGCAATTGCTTTTACAGTAGATATTCCAATTCTGATACCTGTAAAAGAACCAGGACCATTATCACATGCAATTAAATTAATATCCTGCAATTTAATATTTGTTTCGTTTAAAAGCTCATTAATTAGAGGTACTAGTGTTTCTGAATGAGTTTTATTATTATTAATATTCAATTCTTTTATACATTCCGTGTCTTTGCTAATTGCAACAGATGCAATATTGCTAGATGTTGATATACCTAAAATTAACATTCTTTAAGCTCCTTAATTACATTTTCTAATCTAGTATCTTTGGTAGAAATATTTAAATATCTAGTATTAATATCATCTGGGTTTCTAGAAAATTCAATTTTAATGTAATTTTGTGGTAAAATATCTTCTATTAACTCACCCCATTCTATAAGGCTAATCCCAAAAGAAAAATATTCTAAACCACCAATATCATAAAATTCTTGAATGTCTGCTAATCTATAAACATCAAAATGATAAATATTAGTAGTTGGTGCATGATATTCATTAACAATTGTAAATGTAGGGCTTGAAATCTCATTTTCTAATCCCCAAAAAGATAAAAAGCCTTCTGTAAATTTAGTTTTACCAGCCCCTAAATCTCCGAGATAAAACAATAATATCTCCTGTATTTAAATGTGAGGCAAGTTTTTTTGCCAATTCTTTTGTTTCAGTTTCGCTATGAGATACAAATTTTAACATTATTTCACCCTTACATAAATCTTCAAACATATTTTATATTAGTTGAATTCATTTGTAAACAATAAATTAAAAAATAATTTAAAAAAATTAAAAAATAGTATTGACAAAATAAAAAACCTAGTTTATAATTTATAAACGTAGTAAGGAAATGCAGGTGTAGTTCAATGGTAGAACCTCAGCCTTCCAAGCTGATGACGTGGGTTCGATTCCCACTACCTGCTCCAGATTTAAAACTAGCCAACAGGCTAGTTTTTTTGTTTCCGTTATGATGGTAAATTCTTGATTTTACATCTGGAATATGCTAAAATAAAAAAGTAATGCGGGTATAATTTAGTGGTAGAATGTCATGCTTCCGACCTGATAGCGCGAGTTCGATTCTCGCTACCCGCTCCAATAAAAACAAGGATACAACTAAATGTTATATCCTTGTTTTTATTTTTTGACGTAAATTTGACGTAAATTAATATCCACCAGTTTCTTGTTGTAGTGTTAGAGTAACAACGGTACCTTGTTCAACGGTTTTCCCAGAAGCAACATCTTGTGCAATTACAATTCCAGAGCCATTGATTACTAAATTTAAATTAGAAGCTTCAGCAGAGTTAACTGCACTTGCAGCAGACATTCCCTTAAAGTTAGGTACTGTAGTTTCACTTCTTTCATTTGACTTTTCTGTAAATAAATGAACTGTAGAACTTTTTATTAAAGACACACCTGGTTTTGGTAGCTGATCTGTTATAACTGTAGTAGAAGCATCCTCATCACTAGAAATCTTAACAGAAAAACCTGCGTCTTTTAGAATTTGCCTTGCTTCTGCAATTGTTTTTCCTGTAACATCAGGAAGAGTTGTTGTTGTGTAAGTAGAATTTGTAGAACTACTTGCAATTTCATTATTAGAAGGTATACCTAAGTATGGCAATACTTCTGATAAAATTTGAGATACAACAGGACCAGCAACCTGGCTACCTTGGTAGCTATCACCTTTTGGATTATAGATTGTAACTAAAACTACTACTTGTGCATTTACAGTTGGAGCAAGTCCAATAAAAGAAGCAACATAACCTTCGTCTTCACTTCCAGAAAGAGGTTCAGATGTACCTGTTTTTCCACCGACAGAATAACCTTGAACTCTAGCATATTTACCGGTACCTTCTGCAACAACATATTCCAACATATCCATTAGCTTATCTGCAGTTTCTTTTGAAACAACTTGTCTTATTTCTTTTGGCTCAACAGTAGTTACTGAATTAGTATCTGTATTTTTAATTTCTTTTACTATACGTGGTTGCATAAGGACACCTTCATTTGCAATAGAAGATACAGCAGTAATTAATTGGATAGGTGTAATTGTAAATCTTTGACCAAATGACATTGTAGCTACGTTAAATTCATTAATATTATTTTCTGGGAAGAATACACTATTTGATTCACCATAAAAATATGGGTTAGTTCTATTAAATAGTCCAAAAGCTCTATAATACTTGTATAAAGTTTTTGCACCAATTTTTCTACCTAATTGTATAAAAGCTGGGTTGCAAGAGTTTGCTAATGCATCTCTTAAACTTTCTGAACCATGAGGATTATTGTGTCTCCAACAATTCATAGTAACACTAGAAACTTGCTCTGAACCAGCACAATAAAAATCACCACGATGATCTGTTGTAACAATTCCTTCTTCCAAACCAGCGGCAGCAGTAATTATTTTAAAAGTAGAACCTGGTTCATAAGTACTTTGAACAGCACTATTGTTCCACATTTTATAAAGAGCAGAGTCTTTATCTGATGCTGATAAAGTATCCCATTTTTCTTTTAATTCATTAGAATTTATAGTATATGGTGTGTTTAGATTGTAATCTGGATATGTTGCCATTGCCAAAACATCTCCAGTAGAAGGATTCATAACTATAACATTTCCACCATCAGCTTTATTATCAATAACTGCTTGAGAAAGATATTTTTCAACAATTAATTGAATATTAACATCAAGAGAAAGAGTAACATCATTACCATTTTGAGCCGGAATGTATGAAATCTCTCCATTAGGTATTTCGCCATTTATAGAATCAGTTGTAGCAAGTAACTTACCAGCAGTTCCAGACAAAAGACCGTCAAGACTATACTCTAAGCCCATTGCACCAGAACCATCAGAACGAGTAAATCCTATTAAATTTGATGCAAGATTATTATATGGATATGCTCTTTTATTATCATCTTCTGTTCTAATTCCAGAAACTATTTTATTATCAGAAAGCCAATTTTCAAGCAAAACTATTTTTTCGTGGTCAACTTTTTCTGCAATTTTAAAAGTAGAGGTCTTTGTATTAAGCTTTTCCAAAGTTTCTGTATAATCAAGCTCAAAAATTTCACTAAATTTGTGAGCTAAAATTTCTTTATTTACTTCTGTTTTATCCTTATATTTAACTTCAGCAGGATTTACATATACCGTATCTACACTAGTGCTTTTGGCTAGTATTTTTCCAGTAGAATCATAAATAGTTCCTCTAGAAGGGTTAATAACTTTACTAGAAAGTTGCCTTTGAACAGCTTCTTCCTTTAAACTGGCACCTTGAACAAATTGCAAAATGCATAAACGCAAAACTAATAGGATAAGTAAAGCGAATCCAATAGAAAGAGAAATTCGCAAACGCTTTTGACCTTTATTATCTATTTTAATAATTTTTGTTTTCTTTTTCATAAAATAATCACCTATAACTATTTATTAAGGAAATTGTATATTAACAAACAAAAAAAATCAATAAAATTACTAAAAAACAATGGAATAAAAAAAGTATATAGTGTATAATTTAAAAAGGTGAATTTTATTGAATTTATATGAAGAAACAAAATATATTTTAAAAAAGTACAATATTGTAGCAAATAAAAAACTAGGACAAAACTTTTTAATAGATGAAAATGCCATAGAAAAGACGATAGAAGGTGCAAAAACCTGCAAAGAGGACTTAGTAATAGAAATAGGACCAGGACTTCGGAACTCTTACAAAGCCACTATTGGAAACAGCAGGAAAAGTTATATGCATAGAACTAGATACTAGGATGATACAAATTTTACAAGATAGATTTTCTATGTACAATAATTTTGAATTAATAAATGATGATGTTTTAAAGGTAGACTTAAAAAGTTTAATAAAAGAAAACAAAAAAGATAAAATAAAAGCTGTTAAAATAGTTGCAAACTTGCCATACTATATAACAACACCAATAATAATGAAGTTATTAGAAGAAAGATTAGAAATAGAAAGTATAACTGTTATGGTTCAAAAAGAGGTGGCAGATAGATTAGCTGCAAGGCCAGGAGAAAAGAACTCAGGGGCTATAACATGTTCTATTAGTTATTTTGCAGATGCTGAAAAAGTATTAGAAGTACCAAGCACTTCATTTATGCCTGCTCCAGAGGTTAATTCTAGTGTTATAAAATTAAACATATTAAAAGAGCCATCTGTTAAAGTAAAAAATGAAGAAATGCTATTTAAAGTAATAAAACTTGCATTTGCTCAAAAAAGAAAAACACTTTTAAATGCACTCACAAATGGAAATCTAGCAAATAAAGATGAAGTAGAAAAAATGCTCACAGCTTTAAACTTAGACCCAAAGATAAGAGGAGAAAAATTATCTTTGCAAGACTTTGCAAACATTGCGGATTATATGCAAGAAAGATAATATATAAGGAGGAACAAATGAAAAATCAAAAAGGTATAACACTTGTTGTTTTAATTATAACAATAATATTAATGCTAATACTTACAACTGTTACAGTTACAACATCAATAAATGGAGGCTTAATAAATTCAACACAAAGTGCAAAAGAAAATGCGAGAGCCCTAGAAGTTGAAAGAGCAGAAGAAATGTGGGAAATAAGTGTAAGAGACGACAGAGAGGATGGAAAAGCAGAAAAAACACTTGAAGAATTATTGGAAGAGTTGCGTGAAAAAGAATTACTTACAGAAAAAGAAGCTGAAGAGATAAAAAAGAATAAATCTATAACTATAGGAAATAGAACAATAAGCTTTGAGATAAATTATACATCTGCACAGGAAGATTCTGAAAGAGAATATATTGAATCCATAAAAATAGGAGACTACGTTGATTATAATCCAACACAAAGAGTAAGTGAGAAAAACAAAAGTAAATTAACATATGTTTCTCCAGTGGGAACAGCAAGCAGTCATGGAAATGGATATGAGGAACAAACCTTTGAAGCAAGAACAGATATAAAATGGAGAGTATATGACATAAATAAAGAAACAGGAGTAATAACTCTAATATCAGAAGAGGTAATTGGGCCTAAAAGAGGAGGAACATTACAAAGCAACTTTATTTTATATGCTGGAATTGGCTATTTATATTCAGAACAAGAAATAGAAAGCGCATGTGCTATTTATGGTTATGGTTATGGAGCTGATACTTCTAAAAGCACAGCATATACAGTAGGCGGACCGTTTGATGATAAGATTACTGGAGCAATAGAAGGAACAGGAGCAAGAAGCATGGATTTAACAGATATTATTAGCTCAAATCCAACATTTCTATTAGGAACAATCGGCTCAATATATTATCCAACAATGTCAGGAGATAGCCTAGGAAGATCAACAGAAAAGACAGATAAGAATTTAGAATATTCTTCAACTCAAAAATATGATGTAAATGAATTGGAAGTTGGAAAGGCAAAAATCAACCTAGTATTTAAAGCAAAGGATGAAGAAACAAATTTAGCATATTGGTTAAAAACAAGAACGGTTAGAAGGACTATAAGTAGTGATGCAGCAAACAATAGTATGGGATTTTGTAACTGGGTTGTTATTAACGGAAATAGAGTTAATAATAAACGTATATGTGGGTCGACAACAATAAAATTTGGTAGTACTCCGGCAACAGAGCTAGGCATTAGGCCAATAGTTGTGCTAAAAAAGGGAATAGGATTAACAAAAAACACAAGCCAATCAGAAAATAAAGAATATGCTACATGGAATTTAGAATAATAATTTAATAGATATTTTGAGATACTCGCTCATTGCTAAAAGTTTAATAATGAACGGGTATTTTATTATACTCTTCCTATAAAAAATTGACAAAATAGCCATTTTGAGGTACAATTATAATGTTTTGAATATTAAAAGGAGAGATAAAAATATATGTCAAATTTGAATGTTAAATTGCTAAAAAATGTAGAGTCAAAGACAAAAGTTTATTTAGCAATAATAGCAATTATCTTAATAGCATTATGTATAAATAATATATCATATATAATACCAAGTATAATTGGATATGCATTAATAATTGTATACACAATATGGGTTTATAAGAGAAGAAAAAGTGAAATATCAAATTATATAACAGATTTAACAATAAATGTAGACTCAGCAGCTAAAAACACATTAATAAATTCACCATTTCCAATAATAATACTAGAAACAGATGGAAATGTTATATGGAGAAGCTCAAAATTTAATAAAGAGTTTGCTAATGTTGGCATAAATTCTTATATAGACGATATAGCAAAAGAAATAAAAATTGATATAGAAAATCAAAACACAACACAAATAGATAAACAAATAAATATAGAAGATAAGATTTATCATGTAATAGGAAACTTTGTAAAAATAAAACAGAAAAATGCTAAAAAAACAAGTAAATATATGATAATACTATACTTTGTAGACATAACAGAAAAACAAGAAATTCTAAAAAAATATGAAGAATCTAAAGCATGTGTTGGAATTGTTATGGTAGATAATTATGAAGAAGTAATACAAAGAGTCCAAACAGAAGAAATACCACAAATAATGGCAAAAATAGAAAAAGAATTATATGATTGGGCAAATGATGTTCAAGGAATTATGATAAAAAAAGAAAGAGATACCTTCGTATTCGTATTTGAGCAAAAATTTATAGATAAAATGAAAGAAGAAAAATTTGCTATACTAGATAAAATAAAAGAAATAAGAAATGAAGAAAACTTACAAATTACACTAAGTATAGCAATATCAAATGAAGGAAATACAAATTACGAAAAATATCAATCAGCAACAAATGCAATGGATATTGCATTAGGTAGAGGTGGAGACCAAGCCGTTATAAAAACGGAAGGAAAATATATATTCTTTGGAGGAAGAGCACAAGAACTAGAAAAAAGAACAAAAGTAAAAGCAAGAGTTGTAGCACACGCATTAGAAGAATTAATAGAAAATGCTCAGAATGTAATAATAATGGGACATCTAAATGCAGATATAGATTCAATGGGATCAAGCTTAGGTCTATATAGATTTGCAAAAAATCTAAACAAAGATGCCTATATAGTTAATAATAAAACAGGATTATCATTAAATAGCTTTGTAGAAACATTAGAGAAACAAGATGAATATAAAGAGATATTAGTAGATAAAAATAAAGCTTTATCATTAATTACAGAAAATACTTTGCTTATAGTAACAGATACTCATAAAAAAAGTTATGTAGAAGTTCCAGAATTATTAGATAAAACAGAAAAAATAGTAGTAGTTGATCACCATAGAAGAGGAACAGACTACATAGAAAATGCAATATTTACATTCCACGAAGCTTATGCATCATCAGCAGCAGAGTTAGTAACAGAAATTATAGAATATGCAACTAATGATATTGTATTAAATCAAATAGAAGCAGAAAGTTTGTATGCAGGAATTATGGTAGATACAAAAAACTTTACATTTAAAACAGGTGTAAGAACATTTGAAGCTGCAGCATATTTAAGAAAATATGGTATAGACATAATAAAAATAAAAAAATGGTTCCAAAGTGATTTGGAAAGTTACAATGTTATTGCAGACATAGTTAAAAAAGCAGAAATAATAAACGAAACAATAGGAATTTCTGAATATGAAGAAAAAGATAAAAATGCAAATTTAATATGTGCAAAAGCAGCAGATGAGCTCCTTACAATTAGCAACATAACAGCATCATTTGTAATAGGAAATCTAGGAGATAAAATATGTATTAGTGGACGTTCAATAGGTGATATAAATGTTCAAATAATACTAGAAAAACTTCGGAGGCGGAGGACATATTACACTTGCTGGAGCACAATTAGAAGGAATGACTATGGAAGAAGCAAAACATGAATTAATAATAAGAATAAATGAATATTTTACAGAACAATCTTAAAATATACAATAAACCACTAAAAAAGATAAAAATTAAGAGACAAAAGAGAAATATTTAAATAAATATATCACAAAATGCAAAAAACTTTTTCTTATTTGACAACTGTATACGACAAAAAAATTAGCTTATGAATGGTAAAATAACAAAATGTAGAGGCAGACAAGCTATGAATGCCAAAATACACAGAAGATTAGAAAAAGTATGAAGGTGGTAAAAGGATGTTTCAAAATTTAGCAGATGAAAAACAAGAAGATTATATAGAAGAACAAAATGAAGAGATAGAAAACAAAAAGAAAATTAATTTAAAAGAATTGTTTTCTGTATCTAATATAATTTTATATGCAATATCATTTATGGCATCAATAGTTAGCTTTGGAGGAGAATTTGCTCCTTTTGGACTAGCCATATTTGCAGCAGTATGTAGTAATGAAATTCCAGCAGGATTAGTATATATCTTTGCTGGAATAGGTACGCTTATAGGATTTGGACCAAGTGGATTTTTATCTTATTTATTAAGTTCATTAATATTTGTAGCACTATTACTAATATTTAAGCCAAAAAGAAGATATCCAGCAAGAAATGAAAAGCAAAAATTAGGATTTTACGTTTTCGTTTCTGCTTTTATTGTACAAGCTGGAAAAATGTTTTTTTCAATGTTTTTAGTATATGACTTATTAGCAAGTATCGTTTTTGCTTTAATATCATATATGTTCTATAAAATATTTACAAATTCAATTACAGTTGTAAAAGAATACGGAAAGAAAATGGCATTTACAGTAGAAGAAGTAATGGGGGCAAGTTTATTAGTGTCAATTGCATTATATTCTTTACACAGCTTACAAATTTTTGGATTATCAATTAGTAATATATTAAGTATAATGTTAGTACTATTCCTAGGATGGAAAAATGGAATATTAGTAGGTGCAACATCAGGAATAACAATAGGAATGGTTTTAGGAATAATAGGTTCAAGTAGTCCAGTGCTAGTTGCATCTTATGCAATATCTCGGAATGTTTGCGGGAATGTTAAATAGATTAGGGAAGATAGGCGTTATAGTAGGATTCTGTTTAGGAAACGCAATACTTACATATATTGCAAATGGAAATACAATAGCAATAATTACAATAAGAGAGATACTAATAGCTTCATTAGGGTTATTGCTGATACCTAAAAACGTAAATATAGATATTGCAGATATTGTAGGGAAAACAAAGCTTTTACCAGTAACGGGAGGAGCATTAAATGAGGGAGCAAAAACAGCAGAGAAATTAAATACAGTTTCAGAAACAATTTCAGAGATAGCAAGAAGTTACCAAGAGGTTGCAGCAACAACAGCAGAAACAGAAGAAGAACTACAAGAAGATGCAAAAAAATATTTTAAAGAAGAATTGCTAAATAATTTAGAAGACTTTTCGGACAACTTACTATATGAAGATTTTGTTGATATGGAAGACGAATTGCTAGATAGTATATATGATGTTCTAGAAAAAGATGAAGAAATCGATAAAGACAAATTATTAAAATTATTAGAAGATAATAATAACTATATTATAGGATTAGATAGCCAAGAAACTAAAAAAGAAATAGAAGAAAACTTGGAACAAATAGTAAAAACAATAAACCATACATACAGAATAAATAAATTAAATCTTGTTTGGAAACAGAGAGAGGCAAGTAATAAAAAAACATTAGCAAATCAACTTGGTGGAGTATCAAAAGTAATATCATCACTAGCAGATGACATAGAAGATAAAGAAGAAAAAGAAGAAGAAAAAATTCAATTTAATTTAAAAATTGCATCAGCAAGAATAACAAAAAGCAAAAGCGAAGTATCAGGAGATACAAGTGTACAAACAAAATTGCATGATGGAAAATTTATGATGGCAATAAGTGATGGAATGGGATCACGGACCAAGAGCTAAAAAAAGCAGTTCAACAGTTATAAAAATGCTAGAAAGATTATTAAAAACAGGATTTGATAAAGACGTTTCAATAGGACTAATAAACTCATCTGTTAACTTGAACTCAACCGAAGAAACTTATGCAACAATAGATATATCTGTTTTTAATAGAAGCACAGGCAATATAGAATTTGTAAAAAATGGTGCATGTCCAACATTTATAAAATCAAAGAACAAAGTAGAAGTAATAAAAGCTATATCATTACCAGCAGGAATTGTAGACAAAATAGACCTAGTAGTATATGACAAGGATTTAAAAGGTGGAGAAATTGTTGTAATGTGTAGCGATGGAATATTAGAATCTAACCAAGAGCTAGAGAATAAAGAATTATGGGTAAAAGATATGTTAGAAAACATAGAAACAGACGATGTTCAAAAAATAGCTGATATAGTATTACAAGAAGCAATAGACAATGACTATGGAATACCAAAAGACGACATGACAGTATTAGTTGCAAAAATTGAGAAAATATAAAATTTGTCAAAAAGTATTTACAAAATTTGAAAATATGTTATAATAAAAATAGGAAATGGAGAACCACAAACGTGGTTTGCCAGTGTGATATATAAAAACACATCTACAATGGTCAAATTACAGATGTGTTTTTTATTGCTTTATTTTTGTTTGCTAATTATTATAACTAAAGCTATAATCA
>UMAI01014883.1_pt1 | contig 27560 bp, 35 predicted proteins | sample 1963701 | NCBI WGS metagenome assembly UMAI01 (sample SAMEA4835915, study PRJEB28245) | human gut metagenome | biome: gut microbiome; material: fecal sample | place: Denmark | collected 2008
TCTGTTTTGAATTTTTTTAAAGATATAAAAAAGAATTTTACATTTCTATTTCCTATTTGTTTAGGAGTTTTTGTTGGTGTTTTTTTGTTTGGAAATATTCTAAAAGTTCTTTTTAATAAATACTATATGCCAACTTCTTTTGCTTTTATTGGTTTAATATTAGGTAGTATACCTTTAGTTGTAAAGCAAGCTAATGTAAAAAAAGTAACCTTTTCGCATATTCTTTGTATGCTTGTTACTTTTTCTTTTAGTTTATATTTGGTTGCTCTTGAAGGAAATATTTCAAGTACTTTAAATAACTATAATTCTAACTCTCACCTAATTCTTTCTGGTGCAATTACATCTGCAGGAATTGTTATTCCTGGTGTTAGTAAAACTGTACTTTTAATGCTTTTAGGAATTTACGAAATTTATATTTCTGCAATAGCAAGTTTAAATTTGTCTATCTTAGTTCCTATTGCTATTGGTATTGCTATTGGTGGAATTATATTTTTGGTTTTAATTAATTTTCTATTTAAAATAGCAAAGTCATATACATACTTTGCTATAATTGGTTTTGTTTTAGGTTCTGTTTTTGTAATTTATCCTGGTTTTAGTTTTAATACACAAGGAATTATTTCAATTGTTTTGTTGATAGTTTCTTTTATTGCAGGTATTAAATTATCTAATTTAAGCAGATGAATATATTATTCAAATTTGTCTACTACCTCTATTCTATTTCCTCTTAAGAATTCTGGTGTAGGCATTCTTTTTGAATTTTCACCTTGTATTTCTAGAACTTTTATTATTCCTTCTTTTGCCATTATATATATTGCTTCTTTTTTATCTATATATAGCACTGTTCCTGGATCTATTTCTAAAAATCTATATTCATATTCTTTAAATTCAGGATATTTATTTATAAACTCATCTATTGATAATTTATCTACTTTCCAAAACTTAATTTTCTTTTCGTTTAGCACCGAATAGGCTCCCATTATTGGGTTTAAGCCTCTTACTAGATTTTTTATTTCTTGTGCTGTTTTACTTTCCCAATCTATTTTTGCTTGTGATTTTTCAAGCATTGGAGCAAGTGTAAATTCTTTTGGTTGTTTTATTCTTGGAGCAGTTTTATTTTCTATTTTTTCTAATGTTTCTACTAAAAGTTCTGCTCCTATTTTTGATAATCTATCCCATAATTCTCCTGATGTTTCGTCTTTATCTATTGGAGTTTTTGTTTGTAAAATAATATCTCCTGAATCCATTCCTTCGTCTAAATACATTGTTGTAACACCAGTTTCTTTGTCTCCATTTAAAATTGCCCATTGTATTGGTGCTGAACCTCTATATTGTGGAAGTAATGATGGATGAACATTTACACATCCATACTTAGGAATTTCCAATATTTCTTTTGGTATTATTTTTCCATACGCTACAACACAAATAACATCTGGATTTATATCTTTTAATGTGTCTACTATTTCTTTATTTTCTCTTAACTTTTCTGGTTGATATACTTTTATATTTTTTTCTATTGCATATTCTTTTACTTCGCATGGAATTAATTTCATTCCTCTTCCTTTAGGCTTATCTGGAACTGTAACTACTGCCGTAATTTCATGTCCTGCGTCATATATTGCTGATAGCGAATCTCTTGCGAAATCTGGGGTTCCCATGAATACTATTTTCATGTTTTTCCTCCTTTTAATCTTTTTGTTCTGGTGTTAGTATTTCTAACGTGCCTGGTATTATTTTATCTATAAATAATTCTCCATTTAGGTGATCTGTTTCGTGTGATATTGCTTGTGCAAATAAGTCTTTTGCTTTTATTTCAAATTTTTCACCTTTTTCATTTAAAGCTCTTACTACAACTTCTTTTGGTCTTACTATTTTTGCAAATTTATTTGGGAAGCTCAAGCATCCCTCTTCTACTGTTTGTTCTCCCTTTGTTTTTATAATTTCTGGATTTATAAAAACATAAGGCTCTACATTTTCTTCATATAAATCTATTATAAATATTCTTTTTAAAACTCCAACTTGCACTGCTGCTAAGCCAACACCTTGGTACTTGTGCAAAGTTTCTATCATATCTTTTATTAATTCCTTTGTTTTTTCATCAATTACTTCAACTTCTCTTGATTTTTTTCTTAGTATTTCGTCTCCTTCTTCTCTTATTATTCTTATTGCCATATAAATTGCCCCCTAATTCATATTGTTTGGATTAACGTCCACAACAACTCTTGTATCTTTAAATTTCAAGTTGTAGTATTGTTCTAGTGCTGAATTTAATAGATTTATTATATTATTATTTAGCTTACACTTAATAATTATTCTCCATCTATACTTATTTTTTATTTTGCTGATTGGTGCTACAACTGGTCTATATACTTCTATTTTTGTTTTATACTTTATATTTTCTTTATTTATTAATTCATATATTTTTTTAGAAGCTTTTTCTACTTCTTGCTCTGAAGCAGAGCTTATTCCAATCATTATTATATCGCAAAATGGCGGATATTTCAACTGTCTTCTTAGTGCTATTTCTGTTTCATAAAACATATCATAGTTTTGTTCTTTTGCATATTTTATGCAGAAATTATCTGGATTATATGTTTGTATTATTACTTGTCCATCATTTGACTCTCTTCCTGCTCTTCCGTGCTACTTGTGTAAGTAAATCAAATGTTCTTTCATTTGCTCTATAATCTTCTATGTTTAAACTTCCATCTGCAGCAATTACTCCAACTAAATTTACATTTGGAAAATGATGTCCTTTTACTACCATTTGTGTACCTATTAAAATATCTATATTCTCATTTTTAAATTTGTTTAAAATTGTTTCGTGAGAATTCTTTTTTGTAACAGTGTCTACATCCATTCTAATTGTTGTAGCTTGTGGGAAAAGTTTTTTTATTTCATTTTCTAGTTTTTCTGTTCCTGTTCCAAAGAATTTTATATTTTTACTTTTACAGCTTGGGCATATTGTTACATTATTTATTTCATAGCCACAGTAATGGCATTTTAATGTGTTTGTGTATTCATGGTATGTTAAACTGATATTACATCTTTTACATTTTAATGTATAGCCACAGTCCCTACACATAACAAAAGTAGAATAACCTCTTCTGTTTAAAAATAGTATTATCTGTTTTTTGTTTTTTAAATTTTCTTCTATTTTCTCATATAATCTATTACTTATTATTGACCTATTTCCATTTGCTAATTCTTCTCTTAAATCTACAATTTCTACATTTGGAAGATTAGAATTATTTGCTCTTTTAGTAAGTTTTATTAATTCTATTTCACTGCTTTGTGCTCTTGTAAATGTTCCTATATCTGGTGTTGCACTACCGTAATACTAATGGGATGTCGTTTTTCTTTGCTAAATATTTAGCTATATCTTGTGCTTTATATCTAGGTGCCATGTCAGATTTATATGAGGAATCATGTTCTTCGTCTATTATTATTACTCCTAAATTCTCTACTGGTGCAAAAATTGCAGACCTTGCGCCTATTACAATCTTTGCTTTACCACTCTTGATATTTTTCCATTGGTCAAATCTCTCTCCTTGTGAAAGCTTGCTATGTAATACTGCTATGCAATCTCCAAACCTTGCTAAAAATCTATCTACCATTTGTGGGGTAAGTGATATTTCTGGAACTAGTACAATTGCTGTCTTATTATTTTTTAGTGCATTTTGAATTATTTGCATATATATTTCTGTTTTTCCGAGAACCAGTTACACCATATATAAGAAATTCTTTAAATTTGCTATCTACTATTTTATTATATGCATTCTGTTGTTCTTGAGTTAATTTTAATGGTTTATCTTTCTTTATGTCTTTATGTATAAATGGGTTTCTTTCTACCTTTTCTTGAACTATTTCTATGTATCCATTTTTTGCTAATGTATTTATTATGCTTCTTGAAATTTCTGTTATGTATTGTAAATCCAATACATGTATTCCTTCGTTTTCAAATAAAAATCTTAATAGCTTTATTTGTTTTTCTGATTTTATTTTTTTAGTTTCTATATCAAATTCTATTTCGTCTGTATCTTTTTTTAAATATACAAAGCTTTCGGTTTTGTCTTTTACTCTATTTTCTATATTTGTACTTGTTGCTCCTGGTGGAAGCATTAGTTTTATACAGTCTGATATGTTACAAAAATATCTTCTAGACATTAGTTTTGCTAGTTCTACATTTTCTTTTGTTAATATATTGTCCTCTAATTTTATAATTTCTTTATTTGCAAATTCTGATTCTTTTTTTATTCCTATAACAAAGCCTTCTTTTTGCTTTGCACGTCCAAATGGCACAAAAACTCTAGACCCTATTTTTATTTGATTTAAAATAGAGTCTGGAATTATATAATCATATGTTTTATTTAGTTCTTTTGCTATTGTGTTTATTATAACTTCTGCTACCATTTTTTCTCCTTTGCTTATTTAGTATATCAAAAATATTAGGTATTAACAAGAATGTGGTATTGATTTTTGGTTAAAATTGTACTAAAATAGTTACTGTTCAAAAATATAAAAATTATTGTATTTGTGTAAGGGTCGCCGAGGGCGTCGACCTCTACATTAATTTTAATAATAGATAGGAGATTTATATGACTAGTAAGCAAAGAGCATATTTAAGAGGATTAGCAAATAATATAGATGCTATTTTTCAAATTGGTAAAAATGGAATAAACGATAATTTAATTAAGCAATTAAATGATGCATTAGAAGCTAGAGAATTAATTAAAATAACTGTTCTAGAAACAGCACCAGATTCTGCAAGAGATTTATCTTTTGAAATTGCAGAAAGAACAGACTCTATTGTAATCCAAGTAATTGGTAATAAAATTACTTTGTTTAGGCAAAGAAAAAAAGATTCTAAAATAAATTTACCAAGTTAATTTAAAGAGGTTTGAATATATAATTAATTCAAACCTCTTTTAAAGTGTGGCAAAGCCACTTTTTTTATTTTCCATTCGCTAATTTGTATTCATTTTCGATTATTGTCATAATTATTTGTACTGTTTTTTCTAAATCATCATTTTTTATAACATAATCATAAATTCCTATTTTAGATTCTTCATAATCAAATCTATTTAATCTTAGCTCTATTTCTTTTAAGCTAGCTTTTTCAATTCTGTGTTCTAGTCTTCTTCTTAATTCATCCTTTGGAACTCTTAGAAATATTGTTACTATTTTTGTATCATTTTTTAATAGCTTTATTAAGTTTTCTGTTCCGTTTACTTCTATGTCTTTTACTATTATCTTTCCTTTTTTAATATTTTCATTTAATATCTTTTTTGAAGTTCCATAATAGTGCTCGTGATGTACTGAGTACTCATAAAACTCATCTTCTCTAATTTTTTGTTCAAATTCTTCTGTTGTTACAAAATTATACACTCCGCCGTCTTCTTCTCCTGGTCTAGGTAATCTATCTGTATATGATGGCATTGTTATAACATTGTCCATTCTTTTTAATAATTCTTTTTTTATTGTATCTTTTCCTGCACCTGAAACTCCAGATAATAGTACTAGCATGCTCTCACCTTTCCTTCTGCTATTTCGTTTGCTGCTATTGTTACTGTTGATCTTGCTTCTACTTTTGTTAATGGTAAAGCTCCTGCTGCTATTTGTCTTGCTCTTTTTGATGTTATTGTTACTAACTCAAATCTGTTGTTAACAATTTTTAATAAATCTGTTACTGTTGGTTTTATAATCATATTTATCAATCTCCTTTTTATTATTAATTTATTTTTAATCTTCTGTTTCTTCTTTATTTATGTCTTTATCTAATCTTGCTGCAACTGTTTCTGGTTGAACAGCAGATAGTATAACATGTCCTGAATCCATTATTATAACTGCTCTTGTTCTTCTTCCAGATGTTGCATCTACTGCCATTTTACTATCTTTAGCTTCTTGAACCAACCTTTTTATTGGGGCAGAATCTGGATTTACAATTGATATTATTCTATTTGCAGAAACAATGTTTCCAAAACCTATATTTATTAATTGCATTAATTCATCTCCTTTGTTTGTAGGTCGACCTTGGGGTTGACCTCTACTTTTCATTAATTTTTATTCTATGTTTTGAATTTGTTCACGTATATTCTCTAATTCTGTTTTTATATCTACAACAAAATTCGTTATTTCTAAATTGTTTGCTTTTGATCCTATTGTATTTGTTTCTCTATTCATTTCCTGAATTAAGAAATCTAATTTTTTACCAATAGCAATGTTTTCGTTTAGCAAATTTAAAAATTGTGATATATGGCTTTTTAATCTTGTTATTTCTTCTTCTACTGAGCATTTGTCAGAATAAATAACTACTTCTTGTGCTAATCTTGTTTGATCTACTACATCTGTTTTTAGTAATTCTTTTATTCTTGTTTCTAATTTTACTATATATTCGTCTACAAGTCCAGCAGAAATTGAAGAAATCTGCTCTATTTTTTGTTTTATTACTTCTATTCTGTTTTCTAAGTCTACTTTTATTTTGCTTCCTTCTTTTTGTCTCATATCAAGGAAACTATTTATTGCACTATCTAGTGCTGTAAATAATTCTTTTTCTATAACCTCTTCTGCTTCTTCGTCTATTCTTATATTTAAAACATCTGGAAATTTTGCAACATCCATAATATTTATGTTGTCTATGATATTTGTTTCTTCTGATAGTTTTTTTAGTTCCTCTATATATTTTTTAGCAATATCTGTATTTAGGTTTATTTTTTTACCTAAGTCACTGTTGTTATTTAATTGTATTGATACTTCAACTTTTCCTCTTGATATATTACTTAAAATTTGTTTTCTTATTTTTTCTTCTAAATAATTTAAGTTTCTTGGCATTTTTATATTTATATCAGTAAATCTATTATTAACAGATTTTATTTCTACTATATATTCTCTGCCTTCATTTTCATAAGTACTTCTTCCAAATCCTGTCATGCTTTTTATCATTATTGTGTTACCACCTTTCTTGGTCTACCTCTTTTTTTAGGTGCATTCTCTTGTTTAGGTTCCTCTACTTTTGCTTTAGTTTTTTCTTTTTCTATTACTTCTTGCTTTCTAGGTCTTCCCCTTCTTTTTGGAGCTTCTTCTTTTTTTGGTTCTATTTCCTTTTGCACTTTCTTTTTAGTAGTAGTTTTTGGCTCTTTTACTACTGTTTCTTTCTTTGTTGATTTTGCAGTTGTTTTAGGTTTTGCAGTATTTTTCTTTTCTGCGTTCTTTTGCTCTTTTATTTTTTTATTCTTTTTATCTTCTGTTTTTTTAGATTTATTTTCTTTTACTTCTTTTTTAGGTTCTGTTTTCTTTCTAGTAGTTTTTCTTTTTGGTTTTTCAATAGTTTCTTCTTTTTTTGGTTCTTCATTTTTATTTTCTATAACTGTTTTAGGTTGTTCTGTAACTTCTTCGTCTTCATCTTTTATTATTCTTTTTTCTTTCTTTATTATTTCTTTTATATCGCTAACATCTTTGCTATATTTTCTTTTTCTTATTATTGCTATACATATACATTTTATTACATAATATGCAGCAATATATTCACCTACAAAATAGTATATTTTTTGATATTTTGAATCTAGTTCAAAAATTATGTATGGCAAAAACAGTGTCATAATTGCTACTAATAAAATCTCTATTCCATGAATAGCAATTTTACCACTGTCTTTTTTATATGCTGCCTCGAATAGAATTATTGATGTAGCTAAATATATTGTACTAAAGATTTTTAAGTCAATTACTCTTACGGCTTTTGTTTTATCTACACTTCCTAGAAATAAAAAAAGAAAGTATGCAACTAAGCAAGCACATATAATTATGTTTGTAAATATTTCTTTTCTTAAAGATTCTTTTACTTCTTTTGGCATTTTTCTTTTTTCATTAATTTCTTCTTCTATCTTTTGAATTGTTCCCTTTCTCATTTTTATTTATTTCCCTCCAAATTTTCAAGCTCATACATAATAATTCCTGTAACTACTAATGCTACTGTTTCTGTTCTTAAAATTCTATTTCCTAGTGTTATTACTTTTGCTCCTGCTTCTTTTAAAATCTCCACTTCTTGTTCTTCTAATCCACCTTCTGGTCCAATTATAACACCAATTTTTAGATTTTCTTTATTCTTTAATTTTGTTAATTCATTTTTTAGTGTATTGTCTTTTTCATTTTCATACGCTAGTAATACTATATCATATTTATTAATTAAATTACAAATATTTTTTATATTTACAACATTATTTATTTTAGGAACTATGTCTCTACCAGACTGTTTTGCTGCAACTTCCGAAATTTTTTGCCATCTTTCTATTTTCTTTTGCTTACTCTTTTCATCAATTTTTACAACACATCTTTTCATTTCTATTGGTGTAATTTCATCTGCTCCTAGTTCAACACTTTTTTGTATTATAAGCTCCATTTTATCTGCTTTTGGTAAGCCTTGGAATATGTTAATATGTACATTAGATTCGCAATTAGAAGCCTTTTCGTTAAAAATTGTGCACTCTATATTATCATTATTTATTTTAGAAATTCCACAAGTGTAGTTTGTTGATGTATCTACATTACAAACGTGTATGTTATCATCTGTTTTTAATCTCAAAACGTTTTTTATGTGATTTACATCTTCTCCTATTATTGTTATTTTGTTATCTGTTATTTGTTCATTTTTTACAAAAAATTTTGGCATGGCTATTCCTTTCTTTATCAACTTTGTATTATATCACAAATTGTGTGATTAGTAAAAGTTTTTATAGTATACAATTGAAAAAAGGAGCAAATGCTCCTTTTCTATTCAAGTTCTAAAGTATATGTTCCGTCTCCATTTGATATTATCTTTTCATAATAATTTGGGCTTATTTTTATTACTTCTCTAATGTACTTATTATAGTCTTTTCCATTTGCTGTATTATCTGTATTATACATTTCTAAGTATATGTTATCGCCATAACTTCCTTCTGGTGAAACGAACCTTATTCCATACGATGTTTTATCCTCACTATTTATTATAATTCTTGAACCTAACCAATATGAAAGCATACTGTCTCCTTCTGCCTGTTTTGGCATTGTTATTTTCAATTTATCCATTTGTAAGCAGTCTTCTAAATAATATGTATCACTTGGTTGCATATTATCTTCATTGTTTCCATTTCCAATATTATATGTGAAGGGTCCTCCAACAGTTCTAGAATATTCAATGTCTTCTGATTTCCAAAATGTATCATATAGCATTAAATTTAATGCTTCTATAAAATTGTTGTATATGTATTTATCACTTTCTCTGACAAAACTAATTCCCTCTCCTGAATAAGTATCTGGGCTAAATTCGAAATGACATTTTTCAGTAATTAGCTGTAATCCATGTTCTTCGTCATTGTATAGAACTATGTAATTTCTATTATTCCTTACAATTATGTCTCCTTCTTTTATTTCAGGTGCAACAGTTTCTTCTCCTATTGTTGTTTCCCATGTTTGTCCATCCATCGTTATTTTTATGTTATTTTTACCTGGAGTTAAGCCGAATACATGTAAAGCCTACTCCTTCTCTTCCTTCAAAAGCTGGTATTGTATTATTATTAATTACATTTGCTTCTTTTTTCATTAATGCTATTTCAAAAGCCCATGCTTTTTCTATTTTGTCCCATGTATCTAATAATATTTTTCCCTCATTAATGTCAGAATCCTTCATTAGGAAAAACTTATTTATTTGTTTCAAAAATTCATCATCATCTGTAATAGTATTCTCTGGATCGTATGTCTTTCGCATCATTTCTTTTATATTGTTGCAATTAGATTTTTCATAAAGTGGTTTTAATATTTTTTTACAAAGATTTTCATTTTCTATAAGTGTAAGCATATATTTTCCTTTATTACCATCATTTAATATATATGATATGTTCAATGGTTCTTGTACTGAGACTTCTCCATTCTCTTCTATTGTAAACACATTATTATTTGGACTTATACATTTGAATAAACTAATTGTAGAATCTTCTATTTTCCAACCTTTTAATTCATTTTCTAATTTTGTTTTATCTATTTTCCCTGTTGTTTCGTTATATGCATATACTGTTGCTGCTGTTAGCTCTTCTTTTTCTTTTTCAAGAATTGTTCCTTTTGCGGCATTTCTTGCAGATTTGAATAGTCCTCCGTTTATTGCTGTGGTTACTGTTACTCCTACTAATATTAACATTACAATTATTGTTATAATCAATGCAATTAGTGTAATTCCGTTTCTAGTTTTCATTTTTGTTATTTCCTCCTTTGTGTTTCTCATTTTGTTTTAGTAATTTCTTCACAGTGCGGGTCGCCGAAGACGCCGACCCCTACATTGATATTTTACATATTATTATTCTTCATGTCAATATGTTTGTTATCTTTTGAAAAAGAAAAATAAGAGCAAAATGTGCTCTTATTTTTATATTTTTTATCCAAATATTCCTCTTTTCTTTACTGGTGGTTGCTCGTTCATAGTTTTTGCTAATTGATTTAATAATTCTCTTTGTTCTGCTGTTAGTTTTTTTGGAGTTTGAACTATTACTGTAAATACATAGTCTCCATTCCAGTTTCCGTTTACAGATTTGAACCCTTTATTTTTTATTACAAATTTGGTTCCTGTTTGTGTTCCTTCTGGTATTCTGTATATTTCTTCTTTTCCATCTACCATTGGTATTTTTAAGTCTGCTCCTAATGTTGCTTGTGTAAATGTAATTGGTATTTGGCAAATTACATTGTCTCCATTACGAGAGAATATACTGTGTCTCTTAATATTTACAACTATATATAAATCTCCTTTTGGTCCACCTTTTAAACCAGGTTCTCCTTCTCCTCTTAATACAACTGTTTGATTATCAGAAATTCCTGCAGGTATTTTTACTTTTATTTTTACTAATTTTCTTATACGTCCTTTTCCGTTTACAGTCTGGGCATTTTTCTTTTATTATTGTTCCTTCTCCGCCACAGTTAGGACATGTTTTTGTTGTTTGCATTTGTCCAAGTATTGTAGAAACTGTTTGTTTTACTGTTCCTGTTCCATTACATGCTGTACATTTTTCTGCTTTTGTGCCAGGTTTTGTTTTTTCTCCATGGCAAGTTGGACATTCTTCTTCTCTATATATTGATATTTCTTTTTCTACTCCTAAATATGATTCTTCAAAAGTAATGTTAATGCTATATTTTAAATCTCTTCCTTTTTTAGGTCCGTTTTTAGTTCTAGCAGTTCTTCCTCCAAATCCTCCTCCAAAGAATGATGAGAAAATATCTCCTAAATCTCCAAAATCAGAAAATCCATCAAACCCTGATGTAGAATATGAATAATATCCTCCACCACCTGGATTTCCTCCGCCAAATCCTTGTGGTCCATCTGGTCCAAACTGATCATACATCTTTCTTTTTTGTGGGTTAGATAATGTTTCATAAGCTTCAGAAACTTCTTTAAATTTTTCTTCTGCTTCTTTTTTATTATCTGGGTTAGCATCTGGATGATATTTTTTTGCTAATTTTCTATATGCTTTTTTTAATTCTTCGTCTGTTGCTGTTTTCTCTACACCTAAAACTTCATAAAAGTCTCTTTTATTTGCCATTTGTTACATTCCTTTCATAAAATAAAGTCAGTATTTTATATTTCAAATTATATCTATATTATATATTATAATACACATATAATTAGAAAATTTAAAACGAAGCAAAAACAAGTAGTACTAGGCAAATCTAAAAGAAAAACCGGAGGCGTACTTTTGTACGTTGAGGATTTTTCTTTTAGATTTAACGACGTAATACGAAGTTTTTCATTCGTTTTACTATTATTTGTTGTCTCCGTTATCTTCTACCTTATAATCTGCATCATAAACATTACCATCATTATTTGCTGTTCCTGCATCACTAGCATTTTGTCCTTCTGCTCCTGCTGTATTTGCTCCGTTTGCTGCTGCATTTTGTTTATATAATTGTTCTGATATTTGGTAGAAAGCTTGTGTTAATTTTTCTGTTGCTTCTTTTATTGTATCTGTGTTGTTTGTTTCTAATGCTTTTTTAACATTTTCTATTTCTGCTTCTACTTTTGCTTTTTCTTCACCACTTATTTTGTCTCCTAATTCATCTAGTGTTTTTTGGCTACTATATATTAAGCTTTCTGCATTGTTTTTAACTTCAACTTCTTCTTTTTTCTTTTTGTCTTCACTTGCATGTGCTTCTGCATCTTTAACAGCTTTTTGAATATCATCTTCTGAAAGATTTGTGCTTGCTGTAATAGAAACATTTTGTTCATTTCCTGTTGCCATATCTTTTGCAGATACGTGAACTATACCGTTTGCATCTATATCAAATGTAACTTCGATTTGTGGAATTCCTCTTGGAGCTGGTGGTATTCCTGTTAATTGGAATCTTCCTAATGTTTTGTTATATGCAGCCATTTCACGTTCACCTTGTAATACGTGAACTTCAACACTTGTTTGACCATCTGCTGCTGTTGAGAATATTTGTGATTTCTTTGTTGGTATTGTTGTATTTCTTTCGATTAATTTTGTGAATACACCACCATATGTTTCAATACCTAATGATAATGGTGTTACGTCTAATAGGACTAAGTCTTTAACATCACCTGATAAAACACCACCTTGGATTGCTGCACCAATTGCAACACATTCATCTGGGTTTATTCCTTTATTTGGTTCTTTGTTTGTTATTCTTTTTACTGCTTCTTGTACAGCTGGAACTCTTGTAGAACCACCAACTAATAATACTTGGTCTATTTTATCTGCTGTTAATCCAGCATCTTTTAATGCTTGGTTTACAGGTCCTGTTGTAGCTTCAATTAAGTCTCTAATTAATTCTTCAAATTTTGCTCTTGTTAATGTTACATCTAAGTGTTTTGGTCCTGTCGCATCAGCTGTAATAAATGGTAAGTTGATATTTGTTTGACCTACACCAGATAATTCTATTTTAGCTTTTTCTGCTGCTTCTTTTAGTCTTTGCATAGCCATTTTATCTGTGCTTAAATCTATTCCTTGTTCTTTTTTGAATTCTTCTACTAAATATTTCATTATTCTTTCATCGAAGTCATCTCCCCCTAATCTGTTGTTACCACTTGTTGCTAAAACTTCGAATACGCCATCACCAATATCTAGTATAGATACATCGAATGTACCTCCACCTAAGTCATATACCATTATTTTTTGGTCTGTTTCTTCTTTATCCATTCCATAAGCAAGAGCTGCTGCTGTTGGCTCATTTATTATTCTTAAAACATTAAGTCCTGCTATTTTTCCTGCATCTTTTGTTGCTTGTCTTTGACTATCACTAAAATATGCTGGAACTGTTATAACAGCTTCTGTAACTTTTTGTCCTAAGTAATTTTCTGCATCTGATTTTAATTTTTGAAGAATCATTGCTGAAATTTCTTGTGGTGTAAATTCATCTCCTTCAATTCTTACTTTTTTATCTGTTCCCATATCTCTTTTTATTGAGATAACTGTATGGTCTGGGTTAGTAACTGCTTGACGTTTTGCTATTTGTCCTACTAATCTTTCACCATTTTTTGAAAATGCAACTACTGATGGAGTTGTTCTGTTTCCTTCTGGGTTTGGAATTACAACTGGTTCTCCACCTTCCATAACTGCAACACATGAGTTTGTTGTACCTAAATCAATACCAATAATTTTTGACATATTTGTCATCCTCCTTTGAAAATTTATATATTTTTTAAAATTAATAACATTTTTTTAATTAGCATCAAAACGAAGTTTTTCATGCTAATTTGCCACTACTACCATAGCATGACGTATAACCTTTGTTCCAATCTTATAGCCTTTTCTAAAATCTTGTACTACTTCTTTTTCTCCTTTTGTTTCATCTTGAATGCTACTTACTGCTTCGTGAACTTCTGGATCAAAAGTTTCTCCAACTGTTTTTATTTCTTCAACTCCGAATTTTGTTAATACATCTACAAATTGTTTTAGCACTAATTCTATTCCTTGTTTGTATCCTTCATCTTCTGTTTTTGCTTGTACTGCTTTTTCTAGGTTATCTATAACTGGTAAAAAGCTTGCTATAATATCTGCTAAAAGAGAGTTGTATAAAGCTTCTCTTTCTTTGTTGCTTCTTTTTTTGAAGTTTTCGAATTCTGCCATTATTCTTTTTAATCTGTCTGTTGTTTCTTCTAATTCTTGTTTTATTGTATTAGATTCTTGGGCAACTTCTTTTTCTTCATTTTCAATTTTGTTTTCTTCTAAATTTTCTTCTGACATTTTATCCTCCTATATTTGTAATTTTCTAATTTTTGTCTATATCATTTAGTTTTTTACTTATATATTTCATAATGGAAATTACTTTAGAATAGTTCATACGTTTTGGTCCTATTATTCCAATTGTTCCCATGTCTTTATTTCCTACTTTATGTTTAAATGTAATTATACTTAAATCTTTTAAATCTTTATTTTCGTTTTCATCACCAATATATACATTTATATCTTTGGCAAGTCCTGAATTTAATATTTCTACCATTTCTTCCTTTGTATCTAATATACTTAAGAAATTTTTTGCTGTATCTATTTTTTCAAACTCTGGAAAATCAAAAGCCTTACTTGCTCCTTCTAAGTATATTTTGTTTGTTTCTTCTATTGATTTGTTCATTTGTTGTATTATAGGTTTTATAACTTTTGCTTGGCTTTTCATTGTTGACAAAATATACTCTTCCATAGGTTTATCTATTTTTTCTAGATGTTTTCCTCTTAGTTTATTATTAAATGTAACGTTTAAATCTTTTACTTGATTTTGTGTAAGGTCTTCGTCATATTTAATAATTGTTTCTTTAACTGCGCCATTTTCTGTAAGTATTACTGCCATTAAAAGTCTTTCTCCCAAAAGAATAAATTTTATATCTTTAATTATGTTGCTTGCAGAGTCTGGTCCAATTGCAACTGTTGTATAGTGTGTCATCTCTGATATTGTATTTGTTGTTATTTTTGTTAAATCTTCTATTTCATTTACTTTTGTTTGCAAGTTTTGTTTTATATAATCAATCTCTTCTAATGTAATGTTCTCATCATTTAAAAGCTCATCTACGTAAAATCTATAACCTTTAACAGATGGTATTCTACCTGCTGATGTGTGTGGCTTTTCTAAGTATCCTAATCCTTCTAATTCTGACATGTCATTTCTAATAGTTGCACTACTACAATTTAATCCATAGCGTTCTAGAATAGCTGCTGAGCTTACTGGTTCTGCTGTGTTTATATATTCTTCTATTATTGCTTTTAATATATCTCTTTGTCTATTACTTAACATGTCTTCTCCTTTCGTTAGCACTTATTATTTCCGACTGCTAATTTATTATACATCATTTTTAGCACTTGTCAATACCGTTTGCTAAAAAATTTATAAAAAAAATTAGCATCTCTGCTAATTTTTTCTATCACACAAATTCTTCCCACACTAAATTTGCTAAATCTATTCCTCTGTTCGTTAACTTTATACTGTCTATATCAATCTCAATTAATCCTTGAGTTACTAATTTATTTAAACTTTCCCTATATAAATATATTGGGTTTTCTATAAATTTATTTTTAAAGTCGGATATTTTAACACCATCTATTTTTCTTAACCCTAAAAGCATGAATTCTCTTTGTTTGTCTTCTTGCGTTTGTTTTTCATGTATTATTTTGCTATCTTCTTGATGTTCAAAATATTTATCAAAATCTTCTGTATTCGAATATCTTTCTCCATTAAAATATGAATGTGCTGCAATTCCGAAGCCTAAATATTCTTCTTGATTCCAGCAACTTAGATTATGTTTAGATTCATATCCTGGTTTTGCAAAGTTAGATATTTCATAATGAACATATCCTGCTTTTTCTAATTGTTTTTTTACCTCCCAATACATTTTTCTTTCTAATTCTTCTGGTGGCAAATATAGTTCTTTGTTTTTTATTTTTTCTTCTATTCTTGTTCCTTCTTCTACTATTAAAGAATATACAGATATATGCTCTGGATTTAATTCTATTATTCTTTTTAAATCTGTTTGGACATCTTCCAAGGTTTGAACTGGTAAGCCTATCATTAAGTCTATATTTATATTTTTAAATCCTACTTTTCTAGCTAATTTATATCCTTCTAGAAAACTTGAATAGCTGTGAATTCTTTCTACTAATTTAAGAAGTTCACTGTTTGTAGATTGTAGTCCAAAACTTATTCTATTTATTCCTGCATTATAGTAGTCTTTTAGTTTTTCTTCTGTTATAGTTCCTGGGTTAATTTCTATTGTAATTTCTGCTGTTTTTGATATGTTAAATTTTCTTTTTGCGCTTTCTAATATCTCAACTATACATTTGCTCTCAATAAATGATGGAGTTCCTCCTCCAAAATATATTGTTTTAATTTTATAATTATCTTTATTTATATTACATTTATCTATTTCTTTTTCCAGTGCCAGTACATATTTTTCTATTAATTTGGTTTTATCCGAAAATGATATAAAATCACAATAAGCACATTTTCTTTTGCAAAATGGTATGTGTATGTATATGCCTAATTCTTTCATAGTTTACTCCTCTGCAATTTTTACTATTTTTTCTAGTCTGTGGCTTACTCCCGACTTTCCTATTGGTTCTTTTAACATAGCTCCTAGTTCCTGGTAGCTTGCCTCTGGATTTTGAATTCGTAAATTTGCTAGCTCTTTTAGATTCTCTGGCAAGTTTTCAAATTTCTTTTCTTTTTTTAATTTTTTTATTGCATTAACTTGTTTAATTGATGCATCTATTATTTTATTTAAATTAGCTGTTTCGCAATTTACTAATCTATTTATATTATTTCTTGTTTCTTTCATAACTCGAATTTCTTCGAACTTTATTACAGATTTATTTGCTCCCATTAATGCTAGAAAAGATGATATTTCTTCTCCATCTTTTAAGTACAACATATAATCTGAATTTTTAGTTGTAAACTTTATGTTTATTCCAAAGTTTTGAATTATTTCTTGTAATTGTTCTGCTTTTTCTTTGCTTTTAAATAATATTTCTAAATGATAATCTTTGTTTGGATCATTAATAAAGCCTTTTTTTATAAAAGCTTCTCTAATTAATAGCCTGCTTAATTGTTCATCTTGTTTTAAACTACTATTATTATCCCACATTTTTAGTTCAATTAATTCTTCTCTTAAATCTGAAGAAAACGACATCTTAATTACTCCTTTTCTTGCATACTACAATTCTATCATTATTTGATAAATCTTTTTTAGAATAAATATCTTTATACATATTACTTGCTTTTATTAAGTTTATTACTTTATCTTTTTGATTATAACCTATTTCTAGCGCCAAAGTTCCATTATTATTTAAATACTTATATGCTTCTTTTATTATTCTTCTATATAAATCTAATCCATCTTCTCCGCCGTCTAGCGCAAGCTTTGGTTCCATTTGTACTTCTTTGTCTAACGTTTGTATTGTTTTAGTTTCTATATAAGGTGGATTTGAAACAATAACATCAAATTTTTCTTCTATTTTTTCAAAAAGGTCTGATTGGATTGTTCTGATGTTACTTTTTTGAGAATCACCAAAGCCCTCAACAATTACAGAATTTCTTTGTGCAATTTTTAATGCATCATAACTAATATCCGAAAGAATCATCTCACAATTTTTTATATTGTTTGCAATTGATATACCTATTGCGCCACTTCCTGTACATAAATCTAATATTTTTATGATCTTATTTGGGCTTCCGTTCTTTACATATATTTATAACTTCCTCTACCAATATCTCTGTATCTGGTTGTGGAATTAATACATTTTTGTCTACATAGAATTCCAATCCCATAAATTCCTGTTTGTTTATTATATATTGTATTGGTGTGCCATTTGCTAGTTTTTGAATATCTTCTTTATACTTATTTATATTGCTTATATTTAATTCCTCTGTATCATGTATTAGTAGATATTCTTTGTTTTTATTTAAAATATTTGCTAATAGCATTCTTGTTTTTAGGTTTGGACTTTCTATATTGTTTTTATTTAACTGCTCTATTCCATATTCCAATGCTTGTTTTATATTCATTTTTATTATCCTTCTCGCATTATTTTTTCTTTATTATATTAGCATAAAAAAGATTTTTTTACAATTCATATATTGTTCTCGCCGATTTGAGTGTCTGAATAAAATGAGGAAATCTCAAAGGCAATAGCAATTATAGCCTTTTTGTTGAATAAGAAAATCTTCGATTTTTCCTATTCAACAAAAAAAGCCCCGCCTTAGCCGTCGGTATTAGAATTTTTAAGGACCTGCTCTTACACAGGTGGGTGCTCTCCTAAATACTTGTGGGCTTCTTACTACTACTTAAAGTGCAAGCATGCACGCCATATTCAGAGTTCCAAGCTCCCTTTCCTTATCTGTTGGTTCTAAAAATTCAGTCCTTACGCACTACGCAGGGAAAATTATTTACTATTTAATTTTATTTCTTTTAAGATTGTATTTATATTATCATATATTCTTTTTCTTTACAATGATATTATTTTTTCAAATAAAATATCTTTTAATTACTATACTTATTTTATCTTTATTATACTTTGTTTTTTACACTAATTTATATTTTTTTGCTGTTTGCTTTTTAGTTTTTCTAATGCTATAATAAGTATAACTTTGGTTCAAAAAAGTAAGACAATTTTCGATATTTTGTCTTACTTTTTTTCATATTTTTTCTATTTTATTTTATCTTTCATTTTTACTAGGATATTTAATGCATCTATTGGTGTTAGTTCATTTAAATTTATTTTATCTATTTCGTGAGCTAATTCTGCCAACTTATAATTATACATATCTAATTGCCCTGTTGCTATTTTTTTGTTTTCTTTTTCTTGATTTTTCTTTCCCAGTATACTTTTTCTTTCCAAGCTTCTTAATATCTCGTTTGCTCTCTTCGTAACGTCTTTTGGTACTCCTGCTAGTTTTGCAACATGTACCCCATAGCTTTCATCTGTTCCACCTTTTACAATTTTTCTTAAGAATATAACATCTTCACCTTTTTCTTTAACCGCTATTGAGTAATTTTTTACTCCTTGTATTTGATTTTCTAGCTCTGTTAATTCGTGATAATGTGTTGCAAATAATGTTTTTGCTCCGCATCTTTCTTTATCTGCTATATATTCTACAACTGCCCACGCAATTGAAAGTCCATCATAAGTAGATGTTCCTCTTCCAATTTCATCTAATATTACCAAACTCTTTTTAGTTGCCTCTCTTAATATTTCAGCAACTTCCATCATTTCTACCATAAATGTACTTTGTCCCATACTTAAATCATCTGATGCACCAACTCTTGTAAATATCTTATCTACAACTCCTATTCTTGCAGATGTTACCGGCACAAAGCTTCCTATTTGCGCCATTAGTACAATTAGAGCAACTTGTCTCATATATGTAGATTTACCTGCCATATTAGGTCCTGTTATTATACTCATCTGTTCATTTTCTTCATCAAGATATGTGTCATTATCTATAAATTCTCCAGCTGGTAACATTTTTTCTATAACAGGATGTCTTCCACCTTTGATATCTATTACTCCGCCATCATCTATTATTGGTTTTTGGTAGTTGTAGTCTTCTGCAACTATTGCAAATGATGTAAGTACATCTAATATAGAAATAATATTTGAAGCTTTTTGTAATCTTTCTATATTTACTGCAATTTTGTTTCTTATTTCTATAAATAATTTATATTCTAAGTCAACAACCTTTTCTTCTGCTCCTAAAATTTTACTTTCTAGTTCATTTAACTCTTCTGTTATATATCTTTCACAGTTTGCAAGTGTTTGCTTTCTAATATATCTATCTGGAACTAAATTTAAATATGATTTTGTAACTTCAAAAAAATATCCAAATACTTTGTTAAATCCTACTTTTAGATTTTTAATACCTGTTTCTTCTTTTTCTTTTGCTTCTAATTGTATTAACCAGTTCTTGCCTTGTGTTGTTGCATTTTTTAATTCATCTACTTCATCGTTATAACCAATCTTTATTATTCCACCTTCTGTTATTGTAATTGGTGGATCTTCTACTATTGATTTTTCTATTAAATCATGAATATCATTTAATTCATCTAAACTTAAATATAAATTTTGTAGTAATTCAGATTTGCTGGTTGCCAATATCTTTTTTAAATATGGTAATTGCTTTAATGAATTTTTTAATGCTATCATGTCTCTAGCATTACTATTTCCATACGCAATTTTTCCAACTAATCTTTCTATATCATAAATTCTTTTTAGTGAGTCTATAATATCTCCCCTAAAAATAACTTCGTTTTTTAACTCTTCTACCGCATTTAATCTTTTATTTATTTCTTTGCTATCTAAAAGAGGTTCATTTATCCATTTTCTTAAAAGTCTTCCTCCCATTGAAGTATAAGTTTTATCTAATACCCAAAGTAATGTTCCTTTTTTGCCTTGATTATTCATCTTTTCTGTTAATTCTAAATTTCGCCTTGATGAATAATTTAAAGACATATATTTTTGTGTTGAATACATTTTTATTATATTTATGTGTTCTAATTTTATTTTTTGAGTCTGATTTAAGTAATTCAACAAACCTACAATTGCTGGTATTTGTAGTTCATTCTGCTCTGGTTCTTTTATTTTATTGTCGCTATCATCTACAAAAGAGTATGGCTCTAAAAAGTCTGGTGATGTTTTTTTAAATAAATCTTCATCATAGCAATTAATGTATGCCTTAAATCTTAGCTTTATTTCGTCTAATTCTTCTTTACAGTTGAATAGCATTTTATTTACTATTACTTCTGCTGGATTATATTTTGATATTTCATCCAAAAGCATTGCAAAATTATTTGTTTCTTCTATTTTTGTAGATAAAAATGTTCCTGTTGTTACATCGCAAACTGCTATTCCAAAGTATATTCCTTTTTTATATATTGACATTATATAATTATTTTTCTTTTCGTCTAGCATGTTAGGTTCTATTACTGTCCCTGGTGTTACTACTCTTATTACATCTCTTTTAACAATGCCTTTTGCAGTTTTTGGATCCTCTAATTGTTCACATATTGCAACTTTATAGCCTTTTTCTATTAGTCTTGCTATATAACTTTCTGCTGCATGGAATGGAACTCCACACATTGGTGCACGTTCTTCTTGTCCGCAGTCTCTACCTGTTAAAGTTATTTCTAGTTCTCTTGATGCTGTTTTGGCATCATCAAAAAACATTTCATAAAAGTCACCTAATCTATAAAATACTATGCAATCATTATATTGTTCTTTTATTTCTAAATAATGCTTCATCATTGGAGAAAACTCTGCCATATACTAACGCTCCTCTTCTTTTTCTGTTTTTTCTGTTTTTACTCTTTCTCTATGCAGTCCTGCTAAGTATTCGTCTAAATCTAAATTCCCATCTTCAATTTCTTTTATTATTTCTGCTTCACATTCTGTTTTAATATCTTCTTCAAGTGCATTATATAGTATTTCGTATTTAGCTGCATTAATTTTATATTTCATTTTTATATATTCGTTTCCATAATTTTTTTCTTCTTTCACTTTCTTTATAGCTAAATATCCTTTAATAACTCTTTCTGCAGCCCTTCTTTTCATAAATTCTTCTAATTTCTTTTCATCCATTTAGTACTTCTCCTTTTAAATACCATTTGTGTTCTGATATTATTTTAATATTTATTATTTTTCCAATTAGTTCTTCAGGTCCTTCAAATATAACCACTTTGTTTGTATCTGTTCTACCTGTAAGCATATCTTGATTGTTTTTACTATATCCTTCTACTAATATTTTTTGTGTTGTTCCTATATATTTTTTGTTGTTTTCTTCAACACTTTCCTCAAATACTTGTTTTAATCTATCAAACCTTTTATGCTTTATTTCTTCTAGGATTTGATTTTCCATTTTATCTGCTCTAGTTCCTATTCTTCTAGAATATATAAACATAAAGATTTGTTCAAAATTAACTTGTTTTACAACATCAATTGTATCTTCAAAATCTTCTTCTGTCTCGCCTGGGAATCCTACTATTATGTCTGTTGAAAACACTACATCTGGAATTTTATTTCTTATTCTTTTTATTAAATCTAAGTATTGTTCCTTTGTATATTTTCTATTCATTTCTTTTAATACATTGGTACTTCCTGATTGAAGTGGAACATGTATTAGTCTTGATATTTTACTACTTTTGCTTATTACATCTATTACATCATCAGTAAAGTCTTTTGGATGTGGTGAAACAAATCTTATTACTTCTATTCCTTCAATTTTATCTACGTCTTCTAATAAGTTTGCAAAATTGTAGTTTTCTCCGCCCTTATATGAATTTACATTTTGTCCAAGTAATGTTATTTCTCTATAGCCTTCTTTTGTAAGTTCTTTTATTTCATTTAAAATATCTTCTGGTTTTCTGCTTCTTTCTCTTCCTCTTACATAAGGTACTATACAATAACTGCAAAAATTATTACATCCATACATTATTATAACAGAGGCTTGTTTGTTACTACTTCTTTTTACTGGTAAGCCTTCATAAATTTCCCCATCTATATCTATTACATCTTTTACTTTTTTATTTTTTGTTATAGCAGTATATAGATCTTCTGGGAATTTATGAAGTGTATGTGTTCCAAACACTACGTCTACAAATGGATAGCTTTTCTTTATTTTTTCTGTAATATGCTCTTCTTGCATCATACAGCCACCTATTGCTATTATTATATTTTTATTTTCTTTTATTTTCTTTAATTCTCCTAGTTTTCCAAAAAGTTTTTCTTCAGCATTTTCTCTAACACAGCATGTATTTATAACATATAAGTCCGCATTTTTTATATCATCAGATTTTGTGTATCCCATTTCTTCCATTATGCCAATTAATTTTTCAGAATCATTTTCATTAAGCTGACATCCCATTGTTAAAATGTAATACTTTTTGTTTTTATTTTCATTTATTTTTTTTACTTTTTCCATATATTCTTTTTGTTTTTCTATTATCTCTGTGCTCATTAAAACTCCTCCACTTAACCACTATATTTTATTATAAAATAATATATTTTTCAACAAAAAGTGCGTAAAAAAACTGCAAAGGGCTTAAATTCCTTTACAGTTTATCTACTTCTATCTTTTCTAGTTATAGTATTATTTCTTGCTGTTTTAATTTTCTGCATATTTTCTCTATTACTTTCTTGACACATTTTTGCATAATTTGTATTTTTATGTTCTTTTTTGCCTTTTCTTTCTATATTCCTTAATATTCTATGGAATTTTAGAAGAAACTTGTTAGCATCCTTTTCGTCTAATTCTAAAAGTTTTACTAGGCCCCATTCTTTTCCTCTTTCGGTGCATTCTATTTTTAAGTATTCTTCTATCATATCTATTGTTTTTTTACCTTCACTACCAACAATTACAATAAAATCATCGTCCTTTATTGCTTCCACAAACATACTAATATCGTTTAAGTCATTCCCTAAATATATACAAGTATCTAATCCTAATTTTTCTCTAATAAATTTTGAAGCTGTACCTTTTGTATGTTCTCCGTGTAAAGTCTATTCTATAATTATTGTCTTGTTGTTTTGGAAACGATGTTTGTCCTAGATGTGTTTTTCCTTTTTTCACATTTTTTTCTATAAATCTTTTCATCATCAGAATTTTGTCGTGTGTTCCTGTTAGTGTAAGTTTTGTTATATTTATGCCGTCTAAACTATTAAAATCTTTTACATATACTACGTTTTTGTTCCTTTTATAGTATTCTCTAACTATTTCTGTATCATTTGCGTATATATGTTTTCCGTCTGTTATACGTATATCAGATTCTTTTCCTCCCATTTCTAGAAACTCTGTAATTACTTTATCTATATCATAAATGTTCATACTATTTCTAAACAGCTCTTGTTTGCCTTTAACGTCTAAACATATAGCTCCATTATCTCCAATTATATAATCAAAATAATGCAATGGGATTTTTTCTCTTTTTAGGCATTCTATCATATCTGCAACTGTTCTTCCTGTGTTTGCAATAATATGTATTTCAGCATTAGTTGCTTTTGTTCTGATTTCTTCTAATATATTTTTTAGTTCTTCGTCAATCATAATTGTTCCGTCTTTGTCTGTTATTATTCCTATTTTTTTAACTTCTCCGGTATCTATTGTTTTTTCTAGTTGACGAAAAAATCTCATCATTTTATAATCTTTGCTTTCCATTTTTTCTTCACCTAATATTGCAAAAACACTCTTGGTAAAGAGTGCTTTTAGTTTTGAATTATTCAATTCCGTATTTCTTTTTAAATTTATCTGCTCTTCCACCTGTTGTATCTTTTCTTAAATTACCTGTCCAATAAGGATGGCATTTAGAACATACATCTACTTTTAAATCTTTTTTTGTAGAACCTACTTCTAATACATTCCCACATGCACATGTAACTGTTGTTTTTTCAAATTGTGGTTGTATGTCTTTTTTCATTTTGCATTCACCTCTTCCTTAATTTACAATATCTTTCTATTATGAATTATTTTTTATTTTTAAACGACTTTAATATTTTAACACATATTTTTCTGTTTGGCAATGTTTAAATTAATTTTTCTTTGTTTGTCCTTGAGTTGTTTTTATTTGCTGCATTTGTGCTTTTGCCGCTTCTATAGCAGTATCAAAAGAAATTTTGTGAACTAGCTTTCCAACTATATTCCATAAACATGCAACTATTAAAATTATTAACCCTATTTTTTTCCATGTTTTTGCTAACATATTTTTCTCCTAAAACAAATTTACATATTTATTATACTATATTTTTCGTTTTTGTCAATAGTTCATCTATCTTAGTACATTTACCCATTCTCCTAATACATTTGCTAACATATTTGAAAACGTTAATTTTCTAACTTCTTTGCTCGCAATTAGATTGGTAGTTGCTATTAAATTTCCATCTATATAATATTCTACTTCTCCGCAATTTTCCTCCTTGTTTTATTGGTGCTGATATGTTATCACCTATTTTTATATTTGATGTTATATTTTTGTTTTGCCCTTTTTTTATTAATGCTCCGCAGTCATTTTCTAAGGTTAATTCCACAGTTGGAGTAAGTCCCTTGTTTACTTTTACATCTCTTATTACATCTCCTTTGTTTCCGCATAATGCGTATTGATAATTTGAAAATCCATAGTCTAATAATTTTTGTGCTTCTGCAAATCTAATTTTACTTGTTTCGCCTCTCATTATAACTGCAATTAAAGATAAGTCATCTCTTGTTGCTGTTGCTGATAAATTAAATAGTGCAACAGATGTTGAGCCTGTTTTTAATCCTGTGCATCCTGCATAGTTTCTAACTAATTTATTTGTATTTACCAATTCTGATTTTCCATCCCTTAAACTGTCCATCCAAATTGTTGTATATTCCATTATTTTAGGGTGTTTTGTTATTAATTCTCTTGACATTATTGCTATATCATAGCTTGAAGTTACATGTCCGTCTTCATCTATTCCATGACAATTTTTAAAAGTTGTGTCATTCATTCCAAGTTCTTTTGCTCTTTTATTCATTTGTTCAACAAACATTTCTTGAGAACCAGCAAGGTATTCTGCCATAGCCACACAACAATCATTTGCCGAAACTACGCATATTGCTTTTAACATTTCGTGAACTGTAAGTGTTTCTGTTGTATCAAGCCATATTTGAGATCCACCCATTTTGCTTGCATTTTCAGAACATGGCACATTATCTTCTAATGTTATTGTTCCGGTTATCTAATGCTTCCATAATTAAAAGAATTGTCATTACTTTTGTTACACTAGCTGGTCTTAATTGTTCGTGCATATTGTGATCATACAGAATTGCGCCTGTACTTTGTTCCATTAATATTGCACTCCCAGATGTTAGATTTAAAAAATTACCTGTTTTCTCACTTTCTTGAGTTGCTACTGATGTAGTAACTGTTTTATTTGTATTATTTGACCATACATATATGCTATCCAAATCTGTAGCATTTGATATATTTAAAGTAAAAACTATAAATAAGATTGTTAATATTACAATAGATATATATCTTTTTAATTTCATAAAAAAACTACCTCCTAAGCATTGTTAATTAATATTATGCATTAATCTAAATGTTTAGAAGGTAAATATCTTATATGTTTTCTATTTTTGTAATTCTTAAATCTATAGAATCTTCTGTTGATTCACTATAAATTTTTATATCAAAGTCGTTTTCATTTTTAAATCTAAAATCTATACTGCCATACGCCACAGCTGCATCTTTTCCACTTTCTACATAGCTTACTTTTCTACTATGTTCATGTCTTTCTAAAACTTTTAAACTAGGTATTTGTAAAACTACATTATATAACGTGCTGCTTATTTGGCAATTTCCTCCGCCATATCCTTTTTTTATGTTGCCTTGTTTATCAAATATTTCTGCTTCTTTATATCCTGCTTCTGCAGTAGCTTTTCCAACAGTATTGCAAAACGAAAATGTTTCTCCTGACTTTACTATTGTTCCATTTAATTTAGAACATGTAAGTGCCATATTATGTTGTCTGTTGGTATCTTTATACATAATTTTTGTAGAAAAAGATGCAAGATCTGTTTCTATAGGTTTCTTCTTTTTTTCTTCAATAACATTTGTGTTGTTATTTTCTATATTCGTATAGCTAGTTTTGGATACAGTGTAATCGTTTTTTTCATTTTCTTGTCTATTGGCGCATCCAGTTAGGCAAATAGCTAATAAAATTAAAATTGTAGCAAGACTTTTCATTAGTCATCTTCCTCGTTTTCATCTTTGTTTTCGTCATCAGTTTCATCATATTCAAATTCATAAACGGTTTCTTCTTTTGGTTCTTTTTTTTCTTTTTTAGATTTTTCTTTTTTCTGTTTTTTAATTTCCTTATCTACTTTTTCAGTAACCTTATTTTCTATTTCTTTTTTTAGATTGGCATTTTTCTTCATCATTTCATTAGCTTTTTCAAATAGGTCTGGTACATAATCTAATAGTCTATCTATAGCAGATGAGTGATTTACAGGTAATAGTTTTACACTTCCTTCTTGAATTACTAAAAACGCTACCGGATTTATACTCACGCCTGCACCAGTTCCTCCACCAAATGGCAATTTATATTGTACTTGCTCTTCTTTTTCTTTTTTTATATACTCATCTATTGTTTCTTCATTAAATTCGCTTCCTCCTGCCGCAAACCCAAAGCTTACTTTTGAAATTGGTATTATTACTACATTATTACTTGTTTCTATTGGCTCTCCTATTATGGTATTTACATCTACCATATCTTGTATGCTATTCATTGTTGTAAGCATAAGTCCTTCTATTGGATGTTCTCTTGTCATACTTATTTACACTCCTTTTCTTTTTTAAAATATATATTACGTTTATAATATGTACCATTTTTAGGCTAATTATACAATCTATGCATATTTTAAAAAGATTTTGTGTGCAAAATATCGGTTCTACTTTATAGTTATATTTTTCTTTTTCATATTTTGTAGTAGTTCTTGATAATACTATTGAAATTAAAGTAGATATTATTGCTGTTAGGAATGCTGTTATAGCGGTTTCTTTTGTATCAAATTTTATATATAAGTTTAATTTATCTGTT
>UMAI01038272.1_pt1 | contig 27276 bp, 35 predicted proteins | sample 1963701 | NCBI WGS metagenome assembly UMAI01 (sample SAMEA4835915, study PRJEB28245) | human gut metagenome | biome: gut microbiome; material: fecal sample | place: Denmark | collected 2008
TGATATTCAGATTCAAAATTTGCTTTATAACCTAAATTTCGCAATACTTCTGGTGCATAACTAATAAGATTATAATCATAATTCTTAATATCCACAAAACAGGCGTGCCCGCCTATATTTGAAGTGGCAATGACCGCTTCTTCTACCGCTTTTAAAAGGCGGTCAAGTTCTACAGTTTTTCTTTCTTTAGTTAATTTTCTTGCTTGATCTGCATTAATCATCATCTTCACCATAATCTTTATCAAAATGCTTATTATTCCAAGTAATAATAAGATTGTAGGAACTATCTGTTTTTACTCCATAACCATAATCACAAAGCTCATAATATACTGTTTCAATGTCTCGGCTATGAAAATTAGAGGTATCAATTTTAACATAATCTAATCGCATTTCTACAGCCGCGCGAATTCGCTTATCTATAATAGATATTAGTGTTTTTAAATCAGAATCAAACACGACAGTACGATATGCATCATCGGCAGACATTAAATCATGACCTAAAATCTCTTTAACATCCATTGTTTAACACCATCCAGTTAATTTCAAGGCCAACAAGTTCATAATCTTTAGTAATTTCACCAATGATATAGTCTTGGGCTTCTAAGCAGCGCTTTAAATAAATCCACACTTCTGTTCCAAAGTTGGGATTAATATAATAGGTTTTCCATTGTCCCGCTTTCGCAGCAGCATTAATATTGTTTTGAATTTCTTTTGCAAGTTCTTCAACTTTTAAGGCTTCTAATGTTGCTTGACGAGCATATACTGCTGGCTTAAATTGTATCATTTTCTTCTCCATACCAATTAATATATAAGTGATATAAACCTTCCAATTTAGTGCAAGATGCAGAATAACCGTTATGTTCTAAATTAGCAACATAAAGTGTCATTAATTCATCATTTGCGTATTTATTTGAAAGAATAACCAATGTAGAAGTCTGATGTTTAGAAATCGCATCATAAATTTGTGTTAAGATATACATAAACGGGTCGTCATACTTATAATTACTCCACGCCCGCGCTTCTTGTGCTGTTGGTAGTTTCATAAATTAATCTCCAATTTGTTTTAATCACGGAATTCATTACACCAATAAATACTAATGTTGGTTTCAACATAGGGAAGTTGTTTTTCGTCATATTTATAGATTCTAACAGTGGTTTCAAAACCGTCATTTTCTAACTTGTTTAAAGCTTCAAAAAGTTCTTCCAAAGTAGAATATACTGACATACCTACTTGAAATTTCTTATTCTGCGCAGCCTCAAGAATTTTACTTTGCATATTATCATATAAAGTAGAGAAAAGGCCATCTTCTTGTCTCGTTGCTTCAAGATAAGCATCGTGCGCAGTCATTCTAAGCATAAATCAATTTTTCCTTTCTCCCAAGTAATGTGAAATAGCCAATTATTACAATTTGTTCCTTGAATTGACGCAATACGAGTCGCAGTGGATTGGAAACCATGCTTATTGAATAGGCTTAATAGCTCCAATATTTGTGCATCATTGAATACTTGATTAAAATAATATTCATATTTATTCGTTTTATGTAATAGAACAATATAAGTTCTAATAATATCATTATATAGTTTTTTAATTTCTGAAGAAACTTTTGCTCCAATCGCTTTCTTTCGTCGCTTCACTTTAATTCACCCCAATAAGTTTGAAATTCATCAACTTCTTTTCCACAATTTTCGCATACAAAACGCCCATTAAAGCGATAAGAATATCTTTTATCAAAATCACAGCATATTTCCATATCGCGAAGATTTAACCTATTAATCATAAGCGGCTGACCGCAATGAGGGCAATTGCCATCAAAATGGAAGGGCTCATGTTCATACGTAGTATAGCATTCGTGAGGAACAATGGTGTCTGCTTTTTGAATTTCTTTACGATTTTTAATATCAAAAATAATTTCATCAATACTTACAGGGAAGTTCTCGTGCGCATCCAACTCCACATGGTAGGAACCAGTTTTATCATCAAAACGATTCTTAATATGACTGTGGCCGCAAATATTATGCACCTTCAAATAAGGTTTTTCATCATCATCATAATTTGCCGTAGCCATTGGATAATGAGAGAGCATAAAATGCCACTTCTTGTATTTAAAAGGATGGGCATAACCAAGAACAGTAAAGTTAGGAAGCGATTCATACAAAGCCTTACGATTATCCGTATCATGATTACCAAGCACAACACGAACATCTTGGCACTTAATTTGCTTTAGATATTCTATTCCCTTATCGTTATCGTTTAGCATAAGGTCGCCAAGAATATAAAGAATATCGTCTTCTGCGACAACCTTATTGATATTTGCAATAATATTGCGGTCGTGTTCTTCAATACAAGAAAAACCACGAGGTTTAAACAGAAATTCGCGCGAATGCCCCAGATGAAAATCAGAGGAAAAATACACTTGATTCATATCTTCTTTCTCCTTTCCTTAAATTTTCTGTCGCCGCATAATGCTACACGTACCATAACATTCAATGATAATTTTTTCAATCCTATCATCTTCTTTAAAGTTTGGCACAGAAAAATTATTAAACATTTCCATTATAGCTTTGCTTGGTACAACAGCTCTGCCTTCGCGTTGCTTATTGCGGCGGTCTGCGGTTTCATAGTCGCAAATAATACAATACATAACAATGTTGTAATCGCGACCAAATTTTTCATCAATAGCGTGAAGAAGCTTTTTACGGCTACCATAATTAGCTTGGGTGGCATTTGCAATTACAATTTGGTTATTTGAAAGAGCATTAGAAATTTGAAGAATATATTGTTCAAAAACTTCTTTTTCACGACAAAAATATTCTTCATCTTCCCTTACCATCCCATACCGCACGAGGTCGCGGCTTACGACTTCTCTTTTTACTTCTCCATCTGCGTAAAGAAGCTCACTATTTTTAATTTGATAGTCTTTACCGCTTCCAGGAACTCCGACCATAACAATGAGGGTTGGTTTTTGATTTTCCATACAAATACTTCCCTTCGTGCTTTCTTACAATTTTTCTTAAAATGTTTTTCATCGTTTTCATCAAGAAAAATTACTGATGGAATCATCCATCCAACTTCACCGCCACCGCCCTCTTTGCTGGGAACCGCACTTCCAGAAAGATACATATCAGTACGGTTATGCCCACAAGAAGTACAAGAGACAGTTAATAACTTATTATCATAGTGCCAAGTATCTTCAGCCCCACAATTTGAACAAATATTACTATCAAGGGCGACTATAGGCCATAAGTTGTTTTTTGGATGATAAGTACAATGTTCAAGAAGATACATAAAATCTTTGTGTTTTAGCGTAATATGATAATCATTCATTCATATCTTTGCTCCTTTCTTTTGTAGTTATATTATATATTAAATTTTCTTTTTTGTAAAAAAAATAAGAGGACAATTTTGTCCTCTTAATTTGTAGTGGAATTACCACCCGTTAAAATTGCCGTAGATAAATTAATTGAGCCGCCACCAGAAGAGAAGTTTTTAATTTTTTCTTCTGCGACTGTTAAGCGCTTTTCCTGTGAATTAGATAATAAGCTTAACTGCCATAATATCGTTTCATTTATTTTGATTTTAGGAATTCGTCAATTCCTCTTTATACCCAGTTAACTGATTATAAATTTTTTGTCCTACATAATTAAGCGGCGAAATGTCGTCAATATTATCAAAATGATGAATAGAATATGTATAATAACGAACAACAGTATCATCACTATATATATCTACTTTTTCTGCCGTGGTAGTTAATTGCCCTTGGCAAGATTGTTCAAGAGTTAGAGATTGAACAAGTTTTGGTTTCTTTTTGAATAGCATAGATTTCTCCTAAAAGTCTTGAGGCACTTGAATACATAAAATGGTCAATAGGAAGATTTTTGTAGTAATCAATTATGCCATTCTTTTGATAATAATTAATTGTTGTGTTAATTTTTGCTTTTTCTAATTTGCATACAGAAGGAATAGGAAAAAATAAATCTCCGGTATTTTCATACTGCGAACCTGCGCATCCCTTTATACAGAACTTATTATACACACAAGTATCACAATGAGGAGTAGCATGAATATTGCTCATATAAAGAAATCGTTCAGCAAGATAAAAATTGTTTTCCTTAATGTCTACAATGCGACCATTTTGAGTTTGAAAATAGCCATAGATAAATTTATCGTATGCTGTTCTATGGCACGGCGCAAGAGCTAAATCGCCTAAACGAATACATAACTGGCACGGTATTGTGCAACAAAAAACATCAGAAGTCAATGCAAGTGTCCAAGGAAGATAAGTATAGTTTTCTTCTGGTGTTATGTATTTACCAAAGATAAATTCAGAAAAATTTTCTATTGAAGCATATTGAGGATTTTCTTCTCTAAAATCATCCATTAAGAATGTAAGAAAATCACAATAAGTTTTAATCTTTTCTTCTGTCCAATCATCATTGCGCACTTCTAACATCATCACACGATAATGAGTTGACCAATTATACTTTTGGCACATTTCTTTCCACCAATAGAAGTTTTCTTTCCATTTTTCAATAGAGTAAGCAGCAATCATTGGATGGAAGAAAAAATCATTATGATAAGCAAAATCAAATACTTTATTATAAAATTCGTCAGTATATAATTTAGAGCTATCATTACGTGGACGATTTAAGTTGTCAATTACTTTACCATCAATAGAAAAAGACATTTGAAGACTTGTCCCAAGGTCTTGGAAAGCATTGATATAGTTTTGAATTTTCTGTTTAACCGCATCATTCATAATAAATGAGCCATTTGTAGGAATCATTATTCGTTTAACTTGCAAACCATTTTGTAAAGCTTTAAAGGTCAAATCCAAAATGTCCAATCCTAATTGAGTATGCCAAATTTCGCCAGAAAAATAATCAATAGTTTGAATATAATAATTATTTTCAATAAGCCAATTAAAAACCATAGTTAAATTATTAAGAATAATTTTTGCTTCAGTGGCTTCCTTGGGATAAATGTTATAATTATTGTATAAATAACAATATTCGCAATGTTGATTACACTGGTTAGTAATATAAAACTCAATTTGAGAAATAGAATGTAAGTCTTTGCCATCATTTGAAGGCTTTTCCCAGTTCTTAAAAAACCTTTCATTTAACAAAAACTTTAAAAAATCGTTATTTTCTTCTTTAAATGTTTTCATCATTATTCTCCAAATATGGCAAAGCACCATTTAATAATAAACGAATTAGTCCTACAGGAATAAGAGAAAAAGACCCTGTAATGTCATAATTATCTTTTAAACAAAAGTATTCTCCTGCTAAAACTTGCGCAGCGTGGAGGGCATTAGGCTGTTGTATGTATTGTTTATCAATCTGGCCGCTTAAAGCCAAAAGAGTGATTTGATTGCATAAGCCAACTAAAACCGATGTATTTACAGTATAACAAAAATTACACATCTGTTCTTCAAACTTCTCATATTCATCATCACTGTAGCATAGATGGTGTTGATTTTTTGATTGACGAGTTTTCTTTTCAATTGTGCCATTTTCTTGTTCTTGAGAACGCAATTCATTATATTGTTTTACAGTTTGAACGAATCCTTCATTACATACGGAAATTTTGTCTTGCGGTAAAAGTCCAATATTAGAATACCCCATACCACAACCAATACAAGATTGATAGAAAGTTAGATTTTTCGTTTGTTTTTGATATATAGAAAAGGGCCGCACATTAGTATAATATTTGAAGTATTTGTTCGCGTGTTTGCTTACTTCTGCACAATTTTTCGCAAACTTAGCAAAATATAATCCGTCCTCTTTTGTTGCTGGACAAGGAACTCCCATATTTGGAGTATTTGTGTAAGCTTGAACATTACTAAACTCTAACTTATTAACTAAATTAATAAAACAATCTTCAAAGAATTGATAGTATTCTATAATTTTTTCTTTTGTGCTTAGTAAACGAACAGTTTCTAAATTCAAAGTAGGTTTAGGAACAATAGAAAGATTAACATTAGCTGGCAGCCTACTTTCTAAAGACTCAACCAATTTCGCATAATTCTCTAAACACTTTAAAGTTGTGCCTTTTCCGCGCCCTAAATCATTTAATTCAGTTGGACCATCACAAGAAATTTGAAGTTTATAATTAAATTGACGGTCTGGCCATTGTTTGAATTGGTGCATTAAGCCAAAAAATTGTTCTATCCAATTAGGAAAAGAAAAATTCGTAGAACTGAAAAAATTTTGAAGATATGGATAATCTTCCACAAGTCGCGGCAATACCTTATATATTCTATCCATATGAAGAAAAGGTTCGCCACCCCAGGTTTCTAATGTAGTAAGAGCACAAGGTTCAAAGTATTTATGAACTCGCACCATAATATAATCTGGGTCATTAAAGAAATCTTCCAATTCTTTATCAATTTCAATTAGAGCCTTATTTTTACTAATATTACAGTATGTACAGTTTAAATTACAAACTGCGGAAGGAAATAAAGTTAAGACAGTATGCTTTAAATTCTTATTCATTCTTTTCTTTTATCCTTGTGTTGTTTTATAACGAATATTAATATCGCTACCTTGCTGGCATTCCCCGTGAGAACAAGTGTTGGCAAAAGTGCCATTACTATTTGTACCGTTAGGGGAATACATACCATTAGTATTGCTGCCTTTTCCATCTTTTATGGTGGCGTTGGAGCAAGTACCTTGATGATTCCAACCACGATTGCCTTGACTTGAATAATTAGTATTACAAACATAATTAGTTCCATGGTTACAAGGAGTTAATCCCCTTTGACAATAGCCGTTTGCTTTGCCGCCATTACTATTAGCCCCATGTTGACACGCAACACTATTTATACCGTTCGTTTTTGCGGTTCCATGATAACAAGTAATATATTGCCAAGAATCAACAGTTCTATCTAATTGATTTTTCCAATCTAATAATGGTCTTTGTCCGCGCTTACCGACAGAAACAGTATTATAATAAATTTGTTGTGCAGGATAAGAAGCATTATTTGTTTGCTGTAGGTATTCATCTGCTGACATTCGCTGGATTATTGTATTAATCGCGCTAAAGTCAGAAGGAGTGTAAAGTTTTCCTGTTGTGCCATCTGAATTTATGGTAATTTTATTTGGGACTCCCTCTGTAGAAAAAGCAAATCCTAAATTCTTTAAACGCTTAATGGCATCAATAATTTTATTGAACCAAGAAGCTGTAATTTTTTCTGCCATATTACTTCACCTTAATCCAAATACGATTGTGCACAGAAGTATTATGTTGGCCCCAAATTTCATAATGGGGAATTTCACTTACATAACCAACAATACATTCGGGATGTAAAACCTTTTCCCACTTCTTCATCTTGCAAACTGCACCATTTGGACCGCTGCATACAGCATCACCAATTTTTAGTTCATTTTTGTCTTCTAAATAATAGGCTAAAACTCTACCGGCAATAGTAACAGGAACCGTATCAATATCTTTTTCGCCTAAAGCATAACCATACGTATCAGAAACAATATAGCTATTTGGAATCATACGCCTATCAGAAATCATAAGTTTGCCTTGCACGGTTTCATATACGCAATTTCCCGCCGCATAAGAATCAAAAGATTCCCTAAATTCAGCAATATCATTCCAAGCGCCGCCATACAACACATTATCCTTACAATCAAGATATACACTTGGGCTATATTTTAATGTCGTTTTTTTATTATTCAAACCTTCTTGTGTCGCGCCAACAATAAATACTTGGCGGTCTGCTGCGCCGCCTTGAGCAAAACTTAGGCTGGCTCCGCTTAATAAATCATCTAATACATCTTTAACATATGTTTGGCTACCGGTTGGAGTAGTATATTTTACTTTATCAGCAGTTAAAATGATTTGTTCCCAAGTTCCTGCGCCAGAAAGAAAATAATCTTTTGTCCGTTTTTCTGCTTCAGGAAATGGAATTAGGCCACTTGTTGTTCCTTCGGGAATGTTATTACTGCCAAAAATATAAGTGGAATCTTTAATATCTTTTTTTACTTGTTCAATATCTTTTTTAGTTTGCTCAGAAAAGATAGCAAATTCATCATCTACCGCAGTCTTAAGCTGCTCAATTTTTTCTTGTGCTTCACTATCTTTTAATTTTACTTCAATTTTATCATATTTAGATTCATTTGAGGTATTAAAGATAAGTCTGTCTACTATGCTACTTGTAGCAGCTGCACCATTTGGGTCTTGAGTTATGAATGGTTTATCTTCATCTGTATTGATTGTGAGAGCATAATTTTGAATTTGACTTCCATCAGGATATAATGATTTTCCTGATTCTGCCGCGGCCAAATATAAACCAATATTGCGAGAAGCGATTTGATTTACAATTTCAGTATATTGCGCATTATCTAACTTTTCCGCATCAATTAATAAATATGCAAAATTCAAATCAGGTAAGGTCACAAGTTGGCCGCTAGTTGCGCTTTCTGCCAAAACTTTCCAATCATTTGCTATATCAGGAGGTAACTTCAAAAAAGGTAAATCATCCCATTTAGTTTCACCATCGCCAATTTTTATACCGTGAGTAATTACATCATCTTGAATAATTTGTCCTTCTGCGTCAATTGTTAATAGGTTTTTCTCTGGATAAGTTCCAATAAATTTTTCCTATTCTTGCACAGAAGATTTTACAATAATATTTACTTGTTTCATATTTCATCCTCCAAAATTATTTTACAATAATTTTTGCTTATAGGCAAATTTATTTTACTGTAATCCAAATTCTACCATTAACTTTAACATTATTTGTGCCCCAAGTTTCATATGTGGGAACTTCACTTACTATTCCGACAATACGATCAGGATTTTGAGCAATTTCAGAATCTGTCATTTTAGAAACGCGGCCACCCTTACTAGCGCAAACAGCTTGACCAGTATAGTAAGTGGAGGGGTCTTCAGAAGTATATACTAGTACGCGACCTGCAACCGCAAGAGGAACAGTAGCTTCATTTGTGCGGCCAATAGAAAAACCAAAAGTATCAGAAGTAATGCCTTCACAGTGTTGCATACGAGAAGAAGTGCGGAAAAGTTTCCCATCTCTATTACAAGTCATACAATAACCTGGCTCATAGGATTCAATTGGGTCTTTTAAAGCACGGTATTCTGCGTAATCGTTAAAGACTGCGCCTTCAACGCTTGGAGCAATGAAATTCATATCACAAGTGCAAGTTACACCATCGTTTGTGCGGACAATACTCTTTTGAGAAGCGCTATCCCATAATCCACGAGTGTTATCTGCATTATAGAACACTTTCATCCAAACAGAAGAATCACCATTTTTTGACACTAATACCGCTGGAGTAGTTAAGTCTCCGGTCATTGTATCTCCTGCTTTTGCCACTCTGTCAGATGCAATTGGAGCATACAAAATGTTTTCAGTATCATTAATAGTTAAAGTGCCAATTTGCTCTCCGCTTGTAAGTGTTGAAGTCCAAGACACCGCCGCGCCAATTTCAATTTGATAAGAAGCTAATTGATATTTCTAAGTTTCTTCATTTAACCGAAGATTAGTAAAAGTTAGTGTATTACCTTCGCCACTTAAATCTAATATACCACCATTATAAATCTTACCCTCATTATCTGTCATTAAGCCAGAAGGAACATCGCCAATATTAATCGCAATATCCGTAATTGGCCGCCAGGAACCATCACTAAATAGAACTTTACCATAATCATTTTCAGTTGGAGTTGGGACCAAACCTTTATGGCCAGAAAGATAGGTTGTCTCAGTAATATTGCCATCTTCATCAGTAGTTTCAACTTTCTTAACACCTGTCATAATAGGCAAAGTATCTAGGTTAATATTAGAAGCATTAACTTCATCAATATAAGCCATTTTACCTAATCCAATTACGGGCGCATAGAGGTTAATTAAATTATCATCTTCGTCCATTTTTTGCAAATTAACTGTACCGCGAAGCATTGTTTGTGCGGCAACATCATATGGATAAAGGCCAAGAGAAATTAGATAACTTATACTACCGTTTTCGGAGCTTGGAATTTCTTCTATTTTTTTAGCTTTTCCTTCTTCTGAAAGTAAATATGCGGCAGAGTCAGGAATAGAAGATGTATTTAAGAAACCTAAATCAAATAATTTTTGAATTGTTAAGTCTTTTGCGCTTACTGGCTCAAAAGGAGTAGCGACGTTTTGCAATGCCGTCATTGCGCGCTCGCCCGCTTTTGCTGTAGCAAAAGTTTCAGGTAAAGTATAGGCAGTTTGAGTTAAACCGTGAATTGCAATATCACTTACAGTGGTACCGGTGCTGGAATTACCACGAGCCACAGAAATGCTGCCATTAATGGCGCTTTCTTGAATAGAAACAATACCAGTATTGTAGAAAGTATGAGTTTGAGAAGTTGAAGGAATTGTATCCTCTAATAGTCCCAACCCGACGCCATTGGTATATTTTGTATCAGTATACTAAACTTCCCCGGTATTGTTATCTTCAAATTGCTTTAAGTTCTCAATAATATCGTGGGCACGCTTATCGTAATCACATTCAGAGAGTCCTTTGCCTTCTTCCTTAACTACAAATGGGTCATTTACAAAAGGTAAGTCTTTTAGATATTTTTCCCCATTTCCTACCTTAAAACGCGGCACAATTCGTGTAGAGCGATTATTATAGGTAGCAAGAGCTTCGGAAACTTTTGCAGATTGTTCTTGATATTCGGTTGAGGAAGTATTGGTAATTAATTTTAGTGCTTCAACTTCCGCTAAATATGCTTCATAGAAAGTTTGGAGTTCTTCCGCAGTTGTATCGGTTTTATAAATAATAATTTCGCCATCTTTAGGAATAAAGTTAATTGCCTAATTCCAATTTTGTTCTGTGTCCCGTTTAGTTTGAACACGAGCGTTAAGCTGTTTTGCCATAATTATTACCTCCTAATCGTCATCTTTTCAGACGATTGGTAATTTCTTTATTCATCTTTTCAGAATAAAGATGTCAAAACGCCACAGAATGAACACGATGCTGCGGCGTTTGACTTAATAAAATAAGTAAATAATACTGATAAATTTCCTTTTTCTTTAATCATATTATAAAGAAAATTTTACAAAAATCAAATTTATTGGACTTCTTCCCAACCATAAACGCCTGGTTCCCAAACATTATTATCAATAGTGCTTTCCCAAGTTTTACCATTATGAGTAACCTTGTCACCTTTCTTATATGGATTAGTGCTTTCTGGCTGCTCCCAAGGCAAAATGCCACCGCTGGGGTCAGTTAACACCTTACTCCATAGGCTGGGCGCGTCTGTTGGAGTCCAAGTCTCTTGTGCAGTGTGTGTTTGAAGGCAACGATAAAGCTGCTCTTGATAACGAACGCGATCGTCTTTAACATAAGTTTCTGTAGGACTCCATACAGGGAAAATAAGCGGAACATTTATTGCTTGTTCATCTGTGAGATATAAGCCAGCTTTGTTCATTGCGGCGCGCAATTTAAGAGCTGCCGTAAGATAACGATTTTCACTCATTGGGGGCATCCTCCATACTATAAACATCTATGCCTAAAACGTTAAAAGCGGCTGTTAAGTCTTGATTTTCTTCTATGATACGCTGCTTTTCGGTTTTCAGTTGCTCTCCATTATGAAAGAAATTTGTACCATCATAGGTATCTCCAATACTTACTAAATAATCACCGATTGGCACGGCGCTTGGAAAATCCTTAGCATTGCTTGGATGTAATACAATAATATTAGATACAATACCATCTATAATTAAAGCATAATTATAATTCATATTATTTCTCCTTTATACTCAATAGTACGCTATTAAGCTACTGTCAAGATTGCCGCGGCGCTTACTATAGAATTACCAGCCGCATCAGTAATAACACAGCGATATTTGTAGTTGTTGTACTAGCTAAGCGCCTGAATAGTCAGCGAATTTGTAGTTGCCCCTGTGGCAGAGGTATTGCTCCAAACATTATTATTAGTTGGAAGGAATTGCCATTGGTAAGTTAAACCAGAATCAACTGCTATGACAGTAAAAATTGCATTCGCGTTTTCAGATACGGTAGTGTTTTGTGGCTGCGTTGTAATAAAAACGCTGTTATTTCTAGCATTACGAATTACAATAATGCCACTGCCACCTGCACCAACTTTTGAACCGACATTAATCCAACAACCGCCGCCACCGCCACCAGTATTTGGTTGTCCGTCTTCTTGAGGAACTCTATTAAGACTCATAGCTCCATTACCACCACCGCCTGCGCCACCCATACCACGCGTGGTATCACTCGTGCCGTTGCCACCGCCACCAGCATAAAGATCGCCAGTGATTTCTCCGAATTCACGTGTAGTTGTGTGCTATCCTAAGCCAGCAGAACCCGCATTATCTTGACCAGCAGTAACATTATCTGCTTGTTCGCCGTCAGAGCCATCAGAACCGCCGTTGCGATGGATATTATTACCATACGCGCCACCGCCACTGCCGCCTTTTGTTCGTTCGCCACCTGCCGCGGATAAAACACTAAAAGCATCAGTGGTACCACCAGTCGCCCAACTCGCTTGACCACCAGAACCGATAGAGCAAGTGTAATCTACGCCAGTTTCTACCGAAACATTTTTTTTGGTCGCTGTAAAACCGCCGCTTGCACCCTTGCCATAATAACCGTTGTACCAGCCCCAACCAGCTGCACCACCACCACCAACGCAAAAAACGTCAATATTTTGCCCAGCCTTGCCGAAGTCAGTGATATTTAATACTCCACTGGATTTTAACTTAAGACGCCAATTATAAGCGGTATCGCTATCTTCGTCCACAATATATTCGTGTTCACCAGAGTAGGTGTAAGTAATTGTGGGACTTTTCACAGTCAAAGTAGCCGTTCTACTTGTTGCACTTCCAACTTCGTTGGAAACCACACAGTAATAGGAAGAAGTTCCTATAGTAGTAAGATTGGTTTGCGAAAGCACTGGTGAATTATTGTCGGCAATCGTGCTGCCATCTTTATACCACGTATATGTATAATTCTCTGGATAACCCGGCATATCAATTACGACAGAAAAATTAACGCTATCTCCTTTAAAAACTATACTATTACGGGGATAACTGGGATTTAATACTGGAGCAGCCTTTTGCTTACTTCCATTTTGGACTAATAAACAAGAACCCATATTATCCCTCCTTTATAAGACGCAATGCAACAAGTCCATTTGCGCCTTCCAAATTTACATCGTTGCCACCTTGTCCATAGTTTAGCGCTGCTGTGCTTTCAATAACACCAGGACCACTAACTGCGATTAACGCGGCATCTCCAAATAAGGTAGTAGCTTCGCCGCCATCACCAGCAGTGACTGTCCCGGCGTAAGAAATATCTCCATAAGAGCTAATAGCGCATAAATACCAAGTATTACCTGTTGCCGCTTGATAACAAGTAATATTAGAGCTCCCATATAAAGCCGTGTGTTGAGTAAGCGGGTATCTTAAATTTAAGGTATGATACCCCTGTCCCAGTGAAGTTCTGTTAACAAATTTTCCACCAGAAATCTAAAATGAATATATATTACCACCAGAACCACTCTGAGAAACACAAGAACAAGAGATGGCTTTATTAATTCGTCCTCCCTTTTTTCCGCCCTCAGCTGTTTGCTCAAGCATCACTGTTGAACCGCCATCACCACCCGTACTTGAGTCACCACCAGCAGTTCCGCCACCACCAATAATAACAGGGTACTCTGCTTTTCGGGTTAAAGTTTGACTTGCAAGAGTAGTATAATAACCACCGCCGCCAACACTGTAAAGTGCGCCACCCGCTCCGCCACCAAGCAAAAAAATATCAAATAAGCCATTTGTATTTTTTCCATAGTTTGAAATGGTTAAATTACCGCTGGACAAAAGATAATATAGCGTTCCGTTCGCGTTTGCTTGCTCAGATTCACCAGTATAAGTAAAAACAAAATTGGGATTTTTTATATTATAGGCGGCAATTCTTGAAGGAACCGCACCACCAGCAACACGCACTATACATTGGATTGTGTGAAGACCATAGTCATTCGGCTTTGTTTCGGTATATTTCGCATCAGAGCCGCCAACTAATTCACCATCTTTATACCATTCATAGGTAAGATTGGAAACGCCATTAGCAATCTTCACTTCAAAAGTCGCGCTATCTTCGCCACCCCAAATTTCAATATCTTGAGGATAAGCGGCGTTTAATGTGGGTAAATTAGTACTACTAGTTGTACCGCCGCCACCACGCCGTGTAATTAAACAATGTCCCATATCTTACCTCACTTAATATCAATAATATTAATTGGCAAATTAACTGTAGGAACATTACCATAGCAATAAGCCGTTAATGTGCCACTACCAGTTTGAATGTCATTAACATTGCTCCAATCTTCAAGAATACTAGAAATACTGTCAGAACTTTGTCCGCTTAAGTTAACATCAATTACTACTTTAGAACTCGTAGTAATATCGCTAACACTAATGGTCTGAGTATGTGGTGTAGAAGAAGACCAGCCACTGGCAGTTAATGTTGCAGTAGTAGAAACAACAGATTGAGACCAACTACCATTGCCGCGTAAGACATAATTTTGTTGCCCACTTGCAGGAGCAGGAACTAGGCCTTTTGTACCAGCTGAACTAGAAGAACTGCCGCCAAAAACAGCACTTAAGCCATCAAGAATAGCTTTATCCGCGGCACTCATCAAACCTGCTACGGAAGTTGTGGCTTCACCGCCAATAAATTTCTCAGCATAAACAGCAGTCCAGGGAATGTCCGCAGAACCAAGAGTAATTGGAGTGGAAGAGCTGCGCGTAATTGCGCCATTTAGGAAGTTTAGAATTAATCTCCAAGCCTCAGTATTATCTGTCCCATAGCGATAAATACACATTTGGAAGTTATTTGCTGTATCATTGATATAACCCTAGAACATCATAGAAGATGCATCAGAAGTGCTTTGACGGCTAATGTTTAAAGCATATAAGTTTGTGTTGGTTCTTGTGCCAACAGAAAAATTACCCAATACAGTTTTATCGCCAGAAACAGTTTGAGAAGCTGTGGTAATTATACCGCTATAGCTTGGAGACGCAGCAGGAATTGCTGCAATTGCTGTTTCATTGGAATCAATGGTTAATTTTGCTGTTGGTCCCGCAGATGTACCGTCAGTCCAGGCCCAAGTTCCAGCAGGGACAGAGGTTAGATATTCTCCGTCTCCTTTAAGAAATTTTAAATTTCCAACTTTTGTACTTCCATCTCCAACTTTCATCTTAGGAATACCAGTACCGCCACCATCAGAATATAAAATAATTTCGCCGGCTTTAGGAATAAAATTTGTAGCTTTATTCCAGTTGGTTTCAGTGTCATATTTTAACTAAATTCTTGTTTGCAATATTTTTTCTGCCATACAAATTACCCCTTTTGTTCGTCATTTTCAGAACGAGTATTTGTTTTTGAGTATCTTTTTCAACTCAAATGTGCGGCAAGAAGAAATTCCTCTAGCCAAAATTAATTAAATTACAAAGGAAAAAATTTTTTTTAAATCAAATTTGCATTTACAATTGTCTAGCAACTTCTTTTTTTAATTAATATATATTAAATTTCCATAAAAGTCAAATTTTATTAACTTAAATTTAATAATTATAATAAAAAAATAAGTAATAAGTTTTTGCTTTAAAAAATAAGGGGGAGGAAAATTCCTCCCCTATATTATTACACATTTGCGCCACCGCAATTAAAGACTAAGGTATCTGTTCCTTGAACTAAATCATCAGTAGAGCCGCTCTTTGCAATCGCTGCTAAATCAGCGTCATTTGCCTTCGTATTTAAAGCAGCCTCTAAACCAGTGATTTTGCTTTGTGCTAAAACAGGGATGTCATCAGCAGTTAATTCACGAGTAGATACACTAATAAGACCATCGGTTTGAGAAATCGCTCCAATGATTATGCCTTGGCCAGCAGTAACTTCTGTAAGGTCTAGCTTACCAAGTTCAGTAGTAACATAGCCCTTAGCTTCGGCTAGCTTATCTGTAGCATCTTGCTTGGTTTCGTAAGTTGTGCCAGCAACAGCAGTGGTTAGAATATCATCATAACCAGAAGCTTCGGTTTTCTTGATATAATTTGTGGCGGTTTCCGCAGCCATAGTACCAAGGTCAGTAGTGTTAGCCTTTGCAGCTAAAGCATCGGTTAGACCGGCAATCTTGGATTGAGCAATAGCAGCATTAGCGGCAATATCGCTATCTACCACAGTGCCGTGCTTGATATGGGTATTTTGATCGCCCAGTTCTTCAAAACGGCCTTCTGTCACGGCATCAGGCTTTACATAGATGTGCTCAGTGCCATCAGTCTTGATGTAAATATCACCGTTTTCAGCGGAAGCAGGTAGATTCTCTACTACGCCCTTGAAGTGAGTTACACCTGTCAGGCCCGCAATAGCTGTGTCTAAGTCGCTCTTAGTAATGACCTTATTTGTTTCTTTATCATAGTTGTTGCTTTGGAAGGCTAAGGTATCTTGTTTTGCAGCCAGAGCACCAGCAAGGCCATTCACTTGGCTCTGCTCAATTGTGGGAATATCGCCCGCAACCAAAGCACGTTTGCTTACAGAAATCTTACCGTCGGTTTGAGAAATCTTCTCAATAATTTCACCTGTGCCAACAGCAACCTCTGCCACATCCAGTTCCGCAATCTTAGCATCAATTTGAGAACTGACGGAGCCGCCTTCACCAATGGCAGTTTCTAGGGCTTCTACGCGAGTATTGGTGGCATCATTTAGGTCCTTAGCATAAGCTTTAGCGCCCTTTACGGTGGCCTTCTCAGCATCGTCCGTGTCCATGCCCACTACAGCAGTAGCATAGCCTTGGGCTTCTGTCTTAGTGGCATAGTCCTTAGCTTCTACAGCGGCCATAGTAGTTTTTTCATCGGCAGAGGCTTGCGCAGCAATTACAGCATCTTCTAACTTACCTAAAGTATTATAAGATTCTGCGGCATCGCCTAATAAAGCAGTCTTTACAGCTGCGGCAGCACCCTTTTGCTCATAAGTATCGCTTAGTTTTAAAGCAGCAATAGCCTCGCTAATTTGAGTAGCAACTGCAGTATCGCCAACTAAGGCCTTAAGAGCGTTAATATCTGCGCTGGGGTCAGGAATAGATAAAGTAGCGACCTCAGTAGAGTAATTCTCTGCGCCTTTAGCACGAGACATTAACTTATATGTATAATTGTTGTCGCCTTTAACAATTGTATATTGAGTATCAGTATCTTGAATCTGGCCACTAATGTAAGTATCTAAGCCAGTAATTTCATTTGCTGCATAGGTAGGTTTGCTCGCTGCTTTTGCCCAAGTATGAACATCAGAAGCAACGGCTTGAAGCCAGTGTAAATCTTTGAAAACATTTACACCATCGCCAATTTTTTGAAGAACGGCGGGTGGCTTAGTGATACCTTCAACAGTTACGCCACTTGGAATTGCGCAGATTGCAACTTCGCCAGCTTTTAGAACTAAAGTAGATTTTTGCCAATTTTCATAAGTATCATACTTTAGAGTAATCCGTGTATTTAAAATGTGTTCAGCCATCATAAATAATTACACCTCGTTGTATATGTGCAAGTATTTTATAAAAGAGAATAGCTAATTTAATAATTAAGCATTCCCACCATTAATAATGAACTCTTCATTTTCTGGAACAAATAACTTACCAACAGAAAGACGATTAACTTCCATTTCGCCATTTCCTTGGATTGTAATTTCGTTATCTTCCTTACTACCTTTAACAAGGCCAAGCGCGGTTTCTGTTGCAACAGGAATGACAAGATTCTTATTCTCATCAACTGTCGCGGCAACAGTACCTAATAAAGCACCCTCAATGATATTTGCTTGTGCATTTTCTACTAAATTGGCTAACTTTACGTGTTCGGCAGCGCTCATTGCGCCTGCGGTAGTATCGGAAGCTAAAGCTAATTCAAGACCATCTGCACTAACAGCTAGACCGTTGGCTTTTTCTGTGTTAAGTTGAACGGCTAAAACACCTTCAGTGGTAATAGAAAGGCCATCACCTTTCTTTACGCCACCAAGGTCGCTAGCAGTCGCAGCAGGAAGAGTATATTGTTCTGCTAACGCAGCAAGAACGCCATCTTCAGAAAGAGAAAGGTTCTTCCCAATAGTTTTAATGTTAGCAAGACCAGATAATTTGGTGATTTGCTCATCTGCGACAAGAGATTTTCCCTCTGCCTTATCAACCTTGTTATTCCAAGCAGAACGTTCCTCATTAGTGATATGTAAAGTTGTGTCAGCTTTATGGTTGTTTAAAGCAGTTTGAACTTCACTTACTGCTTCTGTAGTAGCATAGCCACTTAAATCAACGCTTGTGCCACCGACTTGGACTAGTACTCCGTCAATAAGCATATAATCATTATATGCGTCGCCAGAAGTAACTGTAGCGTCCTTAACCATATAAACGGTATTGGCATCAGCTGTAGAAGCTTCAGGTAAAACTTCTACAATTGTGCGCTTAATATGACCAGCAGAGGCAATTAAACCAGCAACAGCAGTATCAGAAATAGCTTTACCGCCGTCGGTTAAGATAATGTCGCCAGTCATAGTGCCGCCGGCAAGAGCAAGCTTAGTAGCTAGAGCATTATTATTAGCTTTAATATCACCGCGAATGGTGCCTACAGTTTCAGCATTACCTAATGCACTATTAATTTCATTTACAGAAGTTTGTAAAGAACCAAGAGCAGAATTTAGGCCTTCAATAGTTGTAGTAGAAGGCTGATACCAAGCAATTTCAAAAGTACCATCAGTGCCTGCGATTGCTTTAGGCTCTAAGCCAGCAATCCAAGGGTGAGTTTCATCAACGATTTGCTTTTCATGATGCCCAGCAACATAGCCTTCTTGTCCTTCTTCTCCTACTGCATCTACCCAACGGTAATATTCAACGCCCCAGTTTTTTAAAGAAAGCGCGCCATCGTTTAATACAATAGTTTTATTATCACCTACAGTTGCACTACCTACTTCTTTCAAAGTGCCAGTAGTGTCAGTGATAATATATGCAGTGGAAGTGTTATTTACGTCATCAACTAATGCTAAAATTTGGCCAACATAAGCAGTTGCGCCAGTTTTAGCATAATTTTCCATATCCGTTTTAGAGTACCATACAGAACTCTTGTCAATTGGAATAGGATTACCACGAGAAAACGCAATAGGTAAGGAAGACGCATTAAATACCTTTTTAATTTCAGCCATTTTCACTTACCTCCTTAACCTAAAGTAATGGTTTGGATTTGGTCGCTGCCTAATTCAGCAGGTTCATATACCCAAACCTTATAAGGAATTGCGGTAGCACCATTAGCGCCTTCAACATTAACATTAGCGATTTGATTATATTCAGCAGTAATGTCAAGATTCATAGTGCTATCAAGAGAAACAGAAATTAAACCACTACGAGTAGAGTTGGCAGGAATCGCAACAACAATACGCTTCGCGCCAGCAGTATCTGCGGCCTTAATTGTAAAGGATTTCTGTGCATTATAAGCACCGCCAGCAGTTAAACTACGAACTAGTGCGCTATCAACAGGAACATCGGTAGAACTAGAAGCTACAAAACCATAGAAGAAATTACGATAACCAGTAATTTTAGCAGAACTAACGGCGCTCTTGGAACCAGCCGCAATAGCTAAATTGGGTTTTTCATTGCCGATATTTGTTTTGGGAACTGCGCCACCTTCATAGGTTGCTTTAGCAGTGATAGAGAAGTTGGTGTTGTCTGCTACAGTTAGTTCTGCAAAAGAACCTTCGGCAGTATTTAATGTTTCATCAGTTACAGAGTTGGTAATTTCCCAAGTCTTTGCAGTAATGCCAGTAGCAGGACCATAAGAATAAGAACCAGCATTAAAAGTGGCTTTATAGGTAGGAGTAATTTTAGAACCTACTTCTAATGCTTTGGTAGAATTAGTCACATTAACAGAAACAGAAGGTTGGGTAACAGTAGGGTTCTTTTCTTGCGCAAGAATAGAAGCTAATACTTCTTTTATATTTTTACCTGCTGCCGCTACAGTAGCACTACCAGAAGCGGGAATGGTGATAGTACCAACTTTTTCTGTTGCGACAAAATCAGCATCAAAATACACATTATTAGCATTGTAATTGCCATCCATCGCAGCCCAAGCAGTGCCATTATAAACATAAGAAGTGTAAGATTTCTTTTCGCCGTTAATTACACGTTTTACAACAAAAATGTCGTCATTTGCAGGGGCAGTTACGCCCATAACACGAGCAATAACAGCTTCATCGGTTTCGCCTTCTGCGGCTTCACCTTCATAGTGCGCGGCAACAGATACATCAGAACCACTATTAGCATAATCTAAGTCGTTCCAATTACTTTCATCATTACCGATTTTAAACTTACCAGTATCGTTTTCTACGCCAATTTCGCCCTTTTTGAGAACAGGGTTTACTTCAGCCCAGCGAGCTGCCGTATCGTTGCGCAAACAGATCCTGGTGTTTAAAGTGATTGCCATAATATCACCTCAATGAAGAATTAAGGGTCTACTTGGCTAGCAGTACCTCCAATCCACTAACTTTCGTTTGTGGGACCTTCAGCATCGCCGCCAAAAACAAAATCATAATCTCCTAAACCGCCGCCAGAACTTTTAGGATTAAGCAAATACCAGCCATCAGACCAATAATATAATCCCTTATCTTTTGATAGTAAATAGACAAACTCACTCAAACCTTCCAATGGAAGTTCATCACAGAAGATAATTTGTTTTTTAAGTTTGGCTTCTTCAAGAATTTTTTTGGCATCTTCAATATAAGATTGTAAATTATCTAAAGCAGCAACACTTTCTTCTGTTAATGGGAAGGGCTTTTCTGACGCAGCGGGGAGAATAAAACTTTTATAATTATAAGATTTAGTTAATCGGTTTCCTTTAGAAAGCCAATTAATCTAAACTTCACATTTCCCCACTAATTGTGTATCGGTAGCAGTTAAGGTTATGAATAGGTTTTTATTTTCTAACTAAAATTTGTGTATGTAAGTATGCCCATCTTGACGGGTAAAAGTAACAACGGCTTTCCCATTCGGATCGGCCATATAAAATTCGCTTATATCTAAGAATAAATCTGTTGCTCCTGCCTCACCCTAATTGCCCCAAGGGAGAGGAGGAGAAATCTTTTTAGCAAGGTCAATCACTCGTTGACTCATTTATTGGTTCCTCCGTTTCGCTATATTTTTTTGGAATAGGGTCATAGGCAATAACATAAAGCGCGCCAGAAAGTTCACTTTTAATCCACATATTGCGGTCACTTTTAGTTTCGTAAATAAGTGGAGTTGTTGAATATATTTTTTGTTGTATCATTGCGCGGCCTCCTTTAAGCGGTCTTGGAGTAGTATCCAATTTGTTGCGTTTTTGTAGGTAGCAAGTGTTCCTTTAGGCACAACAATGGGACAAGCTGACTTATCAAACACAAGCCCATTTTGGAGAATAGGAGGCGTAGGAGACTTTAATTCAATAGAAAGTAAGCCAGTGCAATCTCTGAAACAATCAACACTTAAGGTAGTGATTGATTGCGGGATTTCCAATTTTTGTAAGTTCGCGCATCCTTTAAAAGCATTGGAGCCAATAGAAACCAAAGAAGAAGGTAAATGGATTTGCTCCAAACCATAATTATACAAAAAGGACGCGGCAGGAATCTCTTTTATACCTTCAGGCAAAGTAATTTGTTTTAGAGAGGGATTACTATTGTTGTAGGAAGAAGGCAGTTCAGAAGCTGTAGAAGGTAAAATTATGTTCTAAACTTTTACAGCATTTAACTTTGTGATAGAACAGTTAGCTGGAAACACTAACGCATTCAAACTAACGCAACCGTCAAATACATTTTCCGCAGCGATATTGGTGCAGGAAGAAGGTAGCGTTAAAATTTGAAGATAGGTTTGGTTAGAAAAGGCATTTTGTTCTATAGTGGTTAGTCCTTTTGCAAAATGTGCCTCATATAAAATGCTGCTGGGAGAAATGAGGTTTGCCTTTAGTGTTGTGCCATCGCATTTTATAGTGTATGCGCCGGCAGCAGAATAGGTATGGGATAGGGTAGTGCTTTGTGTGCCGTCGCCCCAATCAACAAAAGAAGCATTAATGTTTAGGGTAATTGTTGCGGCGGCAAGAAGTTTAATAAAAAGTAAGTGTTTGCCAGAAGTTGTAGTGTAGATTTTACTACGAAGAAAATTATCTCCTACTTCTTTTTCCACGAGAAGAAAATTTGGAGCAGGAGAAAAAGGAAATGGAGAAGTGGCATTTTGCCGATACCTCTATAGACCATCCCAGCCTAAAAATGTAGTTTGACCCTCTACTTCAAAAAGGGTTTCTCCTCCAATAGAACGAATAAGAGGAGAAAATTCTTGTATTTCTAGCTATTTTTGTAGGTTTAATTTTTCTCTAATTGCTGCGGCGATGTTAGAAAGAAATTCCTCTTTTATCTTATAATACATAAATCACCATTGACGTGAAGTTGCGTCAGGAATAAGATTTTCCAAAGAAGAATTTACACCTATACTGTCGCCGCAACAAATAAGTTCAAAATTTATAATATCCTAAATCTTTTCACTACTATAGGTAGTTGAAGAAGAAACTTTTGTATCATCAATACCCACAGAAGAAACTAAAAGTTCCCCAGCATCCAGAGTTGAGGAGTCTGAGAAAGTAAAAATTAGATGATTATCTTTAATTTCTGCGGCGGTAATTTGTTTTCCAGAAAGTGGCGCAACCAACTATGTATTGTCAAAGAAAGTAAAGATGAGGTTAGTACCCTACAACTTTACACCTTTAATGTCGCTTTGGGGTAAATTAAGAGTTTCTTTTTCGCCGCTTAGATGCTCCACAATAAGGGTAGAATTTTCAAATTTTACGTTAGTAATGGGGGAGGAGTTTTCATCCCAAAGTTTTCCTGCAGAAACAACCGAACCATCGGACAAAGTAAAGACAAGTTCTCCATTCTCAACTTTAGCACTTTGTATTCCGGTCGCGGCCTCACTTATTTTGCTTTTTAGAAGTGCATATGTGATTAAATCTAACATTTATGTGCGCACCTCACAATACTATCCAAGCTGGATTTTCTTTGTCCCCATTCAGCATATAAACATTTTTGTCTTCTAAACACAAAACCGTTATACCAATCATATTGCCATCAAATTGCTCTTTAAGTATAAGAGGTAAATCAATTTTCGTATCACAAACATAAGTCGGTACTGGAGCAGAAGGGGCGGAAATTATACGGAACATTGGGTATCACACTCCGTTTTTTTTATTTAATGTATTGTATAATTTTATAAGTTCAAGGTGTTTCTCCCAGCTATGTCGGGGAGAGGGGCTGTCTAAAGCATTACGATACTTTATAGGAATTGTTTTCATATCTACAGTATAAAAGAATTTCCTTAATTCTTCAAATGAAAGAAAATCCCATTCTTTAGTTGGCGCTAATATTTTACAAACAGCGGCCAATTTTAATACAGAGGTGTATTGTAAATTGTTGTTGCCGCTTAAAAGTGTATTTAATCCATCATAACATTTATGTTTGCGGCAAAGTTTGAGAACTTCAAGGTATGGAAAAGATTGGAATAGCTCTCTCATATCTTGCAAAGTGAATGTTGGCATATTAATTAGCCTCCTTAATATGATAAATAAAAAAAATAAGAGACATAGTAGCCTTTTGGTAAAAAATTAAGACCTCTTATATGATTTAAAGAGGATATAATATATTTATATTCGGATGTCCGACCGGCGTCCCGTGTGTTTTGAAATTAGGATTGGATTTTTTCACACGGGGAGGGGAGAAGACGATGGTAGTGGAGAAGGGAACTGTTGAGCGCCGCATAGGCGCGAAAACCCTTTATTTTTCCGTGTTTTCAACTATGAGCCTTCATCTATAAGTCCTGAAAAATGATGGTGTGTATATGAAATTTTTTCTTATATCAAAATTTTCTACACTACACTTTTTATATTTCAATCTTTCGTTCCTACAGGACTAGCTCTGAAGAAATTCCAATGTATGATTGTTAAGCTCCCCGAAGTAAATTTTTTTCTTCAAAAATCCGCATCGGATATTTTTCCGTGTTCTAGAAACATTCAAATTTCAAAAATTCACGCAACACCATCTCCAAGAGAAAATACTTCAATCATAATAAAATTAGAGAACTTCAAACTTTTGCGGCCAAACTTATAGTGGGAGAAAGAATACCGTTATTTTATTATGGTAGGTATTTTCGTTTTTGTAGGGAGAGGTCAGAAAAAAATTGAGGTGTGTGATTGTAAGGAGCTACGATGCTACTTTTTTTCTTCAAAAATTTACATCGGATTTTTTCCCGTGTTCCAGAAAGGTTAGAATTTCAAAAATCACAGGGATACCATTTCCCGAAAAAATTAGGTTAGAATATAAATTTTAAAAATGGACAAATTTAGGTTATAATAGAGATGGTGGAGAAGAAGGAAAATTCTGCGGCCGCAGCTATAGGATTTAATTTTGTCGTGTCTTCAATCAATCAATCATAATTTTTAAAGCGGGCGCCATTTTAATGGCGGCCGTCTCGTAAGAACTATTATAAATACACTCTCTTAATATTCTATTAATTCTATTAAGAGTTTATGATAGAATTTCCGATTAATCTTCCAGAATTTCCTTAGCGCGCTTCTCAGATTTCCGCTAATGTTTCATTTTCCATTAGTGTGGCGCTTCTCAGATTTCTTATCTATCTTCCAGAATTTCTCATATACAAAATCCGAGTTGCGATATTATTAGAATTTCAAAAAATGACAGAAAAAATCTCAAAGTCTCATTCAATAAGACCATCGTCATCAACCACAGCGACATCTTCAGGCAGCTCATAGATGCGTACTCTTTGCTCTAAATTTAAATTGGGGTCAATTTCAGATAGATGTTTATGTTGGAGTTCATCCGCATTTATTGTAGCAAAATCCAAAGAATAGTATGGTATATATACATCATTAGTAATTTTATATACACGAGAAATTGTAATAAAGCCCATTAAATTTAAAAAAAACAATATATCTTTTATTGATTCGCGTTCAAGACGATTATAGATATTTACATAACCCAAATCTTTTAATAAGGAACTAATAGAAAAATAAAAAACTTTCCCTTCTGATTTTTTCCATAAATATTTATTTAATAAATAACTATATATTTTAATTGTATTTGGCCGCATATTTTGTAATAAAACAAAAAGCATATGATTATTAACTTGCTAATATTTTTCGTGGTAGTTTTTTATTATATATCTTTTATTTAACTAGTCATATTCTATATAACCCTTATCCATTAAATCGTGTAGATGATTACCCATTGTTCTAATCGTACAGTCTAGCCAACCCGCAACCATTTTTTTAATAGCGGGCAGGTCTTCTTGTTTAAGAAAAAGAGTCTTTGTTTCAACATCATAATTTGCTTTATAGGCAAGTAGTCCATATAACAAATCATCAGTAGAATAGTGCAGAAATGCTTCTTCTTGCGGAATTAGGCGCGTGCGCTCTTTATCCTTTTCTATCTATTTTAAGTCAAATTTGCCCAATCCTCATCATCCTTTTCTGTTGGCCAATCTACATCATAGCCATTTTGTTTTAAGTAATACCAGCCAAACTTTCTCTAATTTTCTATCGGGCTATAACCACGGTCATAGTAATCTTCTACTTCACTTGCAATGAGATAGCGGTATCCCAGTTGTTTTAGCCAAAGCGCTTCTTTTGCTGTGGTGATTCGTGGGTCTTCGTTTTCTGGGAAAACGAAATCATCAGGTAAGGATTCAACTGGCTCTTCTATAGGATTGGGTTTTTTCTCTATAATAACTCTATTAATTGCACTTTCATTCATAAAGTCATTCAGCCGCTTGCGCACGGTAGATGATGATAAACCAACTTTACCTGCAATTTCCTGGGGAGTTAAACCTTTAATTTTATATTCTAATATGCGGCCAGTCGGAACAGTGGGTTTAGTGAAAGCATCTTTTTTATAGGAGTCAATGATTAGAGAATCTTTTCTAAAATTTAACTAATTTTTTAGAAAAATATCTTGTGGATAAATATCATAATAAGCATAATTGCACAGCTCATTAAGGTAATATAGAGCTTTCTCTGCTCCATAATAACTTGCTACTTTATTAATTTTTTCTAAAAAATAATCAGCCAAGACTACCATTGGTATTGTCAAGTTTTAACATCTCCTTAACTTTATTAATTCGTCTGTAGGCGGTAGAGCGCGGCAAGCCTGTTTCTTCTATAATTTCTTTTGTGGTTTTGCCCGCATAGAGTAAGGACAGAAGTTGTTCATCTGTTATAGGAGTTTTAATAATTCGTTGAGGTGTAATATAAAAATCTTCTATTCCCAATGCAATCATTACTTTGTCTGTGGTTTTGATGTTATTAAAATAATATTCATTTAAGGCAAACAAAAATTGCACTGTCGCCGCGGCACCATACATAGAATTTATTGTTTGTAATTTTTCATAGAGCGCTTTTGAAATAAGCATATTAGCCTCCTATTTATTTCTTACTTCATTATTAAGTAAGAAAATGAGATTGTTTTATTATGGAGTTTTTTGTGGAATTAAAATTTTTTTCTTTGGAAATGAGAAAAGAAATATTATTATATACAATATAAAAATCTATTTATCATAGTGTCCTTTTTTGTTTTGGAAATAATATTCATAGTGTCCTTTTTTGCACAGCCCGAAGGTGTGGAGATTTTCATATTTGAATTTCAAAATTTATTAAATAAAAATTTGAAAATTTGACAAATTTATTATATACTATTAATGGTGGAAGAGAACCTTTTCGCAGCTTCACCGCCACTTTCAGGGAAACATAAAATTCAAACTCCGCCACCTACCTTATAGGGAAAGTAAAAATGAAATTAAACTTGGAGTATTATCGGGGAGAAACAAAATGAAATTAGAAAAGAAAAAAGAAAAGGAAGTTTCAAAATGAAATTCCCTTTTTTTATTTATACTTATGATAATAATCAAACACTCTGCCGCCAAGAACAATGATAATATCTTGTAGTGCGTTATTCTCGTCTTTGTATGGATAAAGCTCAGTTTTCACTCGCGGCGCAATAAAAGTTTCATAACTAAAAGTATCATTTGTATTCCAATCAAGGCTAGCCATTTTACGTATCCATTTTTTTACTTTTGGTTTGTATTCTATGGCAGCCTCAACTGGAAGAATTTCATCAATAATACTATTAATAAATTTCAGCTTCTCTTCAACGTATTCTATTTTTGTTGCGTTCCCTCCAGAAACATTAATCATAAATTTCGCGCGGAAG
>UMAI01035297.1_pt1 | contig 27067 bp, 26 predicted proteins | sample 1963701 | NCBI WGS metagenome assembly UMAI01 (sample SAMEA4835915, study PRJEB28245) | human gut metagenome | biome: gut microbiome; material: fecal sample | place: Denmark | collected 2008
GAAATACCCAAGTATTATATCTAAAAAATGAATACTCAAAAGTATATAAAAAAGATAAAAGTATTATAAATGAGATGGCAGTAATTATAAAGGGACCAATTGAAGGAGAATATAATTACAAATATACTGTAAAGGTAAGAACAGGAAAATATAAAAATAAAAAATTTATAGTTTATATTAATAAAAAGAATAAAAAATTATTTGAATATGGAGATTTAATTAGAATAAAGGGTGAATATTATGCACCAGAAATTGCACGAAATTACAAAGGGTTTGACTATAGTCAATATTTAAAAACATTAAATATATATGGGGCAATAAAAGTAGAAGAAGCAAAAATAATAAATAAAAATCAATTATCTTCAATTTTAATAAATATAAATAATGTTAGAGAAAAAATGATATACAATGCAAATAAAAATATGCCTCAAAGGACCGCAAATCTTCTCTTAGGCATTTTAATAGGCGAAAGGGATAACATACCAGAAGATATAGTAGAAAGCTTTAGAACGGCAAATCTGTCGCATATACTAGCTGTGTCTGGAGCACATACATCATATATTATTTTAGGAATAACATACCTAATTTCAAAAAGCAAAACGCCAAAAAGAATAGGGTATATTATAACTATAATAGTTTTGCTTTTATTTATAATAATTACAGGAGCAAGTTACTCAGTTATAAGAGCGTGCATAATGGCAATAGTAGTAATAGGAGCGAAGATATGCTATAGAAAAGAAAACTTTTTTACAAGTATATGCATCTCGCTTATTATAATACTAATTCAAAATCCATTTGCAATAAATGACATAGGATTGAAACTCTCATTTATGGGAACAGTTGGAATAATTATATTTAACAAAAACATCAAAGAGATATTTGTAAAATTAAAGATAAAAAATAAGATAGCAGAAGCTTTAAGCATTACTTTTTCTGCACAACTCATGATTATGCCCATAACAATACTAAATTTCAATACGGTTTCTTTAACATTTTTTATATCTAATATATTAGCAAGTCCACTCCTGGGAATAATAATAATCTTGGGATTTGCATCAATATTTATATTCTTTATTCTGGAACCAATCTCTAAAATTTTGTTTTTAATATTACATGCATTGTTGGAATTATTAATAGTAATTTCAAAATTTACAGCCAATATACCAGGCTCCGAGATATTAGTAAAAACTCCTAACATAATATTTGCAATAATATATTATATTTTAATTTTATTTTCTAATTATTTTTTTCTAATTAAAAAAAATCCAATAAGAAGATTTCACAAAAACATAATAAAAACTATTACAATAAAAAACATAATAAAAGCCATTAAAACAATTGTAATTGTCTTAGTTATTCTTTCAACAGTTAGCAAGTTAAACAATATAGTAAACCCAGCATTAAAAATATATTTTATTGATGTTGGACAAGGGGACAGTACGCTAATAGTTACACCTAAAAATAAAAAAATATTAATAGATGGAGGAGAAGGAAAAACAAATATACTGCTTCCATATTTGCTAGATAGAAGAATAAATAAAATAGATTACATCATAATTTCTCATTTCGACAGCGATCATTGTAATGGATTAATAGAAGTAATAGAAAAAATGAAGGTAAAAAACATAGTGATATCAAAGCAGTCAGAGGAAAGTGAAGAATACAAAACTATTTTAGAGATTATAAAACAAAGAAACATTAAGCTTTACGTAGTAAAAGCAGAAGACGAAATAATTATAGAAAAAAATTTATACATAAAGATATTAAATCCTGCAGATAAATTAGAGTTTCAAGATTTAAATAATAATGCGATAGTTGCAAAACTAATATACAAAAATTTTAGTATGTTATTCACAGGGGATATAGAGAGGGCAGAAGAAAGCTTGGCAAAGAAATACAAGAGCGAATTAAAAAGCACAATATTAAAAGTTGCACATCATGGCTCAAAAACTTCTACAAGTGAAGAATTTTTAAAATATGTAGAACCACAAATTGCATTAATAGGAGTAGGAAAAAACAACAAATTTGGGCATCCAAACCAAATTACAATAGAGAGATTAAAAAGCATACGGAGCCAAAATATATAGAACAGACCAAATGGGAGAAATAGAAATAAAAGTTAATAAAGGAATAATAATAAAAACTAAAATTGCAACTAATAATTAGTTGCAAAATGTAAATAAAATGAAAAACAGCCAGATAAGCCATATAAGGGCAGTTTTAATGTAAGAGTGGGTTCAGAACTTCATAAAAAAGCAGTTATGATGGCAAGAATAAGTAATATGTCATTAAATCAATTTGTTGAAAATGCAATAAAAGAAAAAGTTGCACTTTGTGAAAAAAGTTAATAGTATATTTTTACAAATTTAACAAATACTAAAAGCGGTGATGAAGCATGAAGAAATATGCAATAATTATGATAATAGCTTTGAGCTTGGGCTTTTTAGTAGGAATATATTTGTATAAAATAAACTATGAAAAAAATAGTAATGAAGAGATAAAGATTGCACAAAAAATAGAAGACGAGTGCACAGATTTTGCAGAGTTAGAAACAAGCGGAATGCTCGCAACAGTAATAACAAATGGGCAAGAAGAAAAAATATCTCCTAATTGTTTACTAACATTAAAAATGTACTATAAAATATGTGGACATCTGATAGAAAAATCTCAGAATATAGAGCAGAACTTAGTAAACTTAACAGAAGAAGAACTTAGAAAGCAATTACCAGAGTGGGAAATACAAAAATTCACTCCAGAGCAAATTGTTTTATATAAAGAATTAAATGAATTTTGTAATGAACATTATAAACTAAAGATTGAAAATGGATATGTTAGAGTATATGAAATAGATGAACAAAAAAACGAAAAAATTTTAAGAAGCACAGATATATCTAGTGAATATTTGACACCAGAAGATTTAGAAAAATTAAAAAACGGAATAGAAATCTACACAAAAAAGGAGCTAAATAAAACAATAGAGGATTTTGAATAATCCTCTATTTTCCTTTTATAGCTTTTTTTAAATAATCTTGAATATAGAATGCTCGAACATACATTATAAAAGAAAACAATGTAGTAAATACTGCTAAATAATATATGTAAGTATCAAAGTGTGGAAGCATTGGAAGACTATATTCTGGATGACCAACTAAACTAGCATTCCAATACAAAATAAACAATGAACATACAATTGCTACATAAAATAGTACAGTTGCAAGTTTTCCATACCACTTACTAGATACCACAAGTTCTTTTCCATAAAGGAAAGAAGCACCAGCAATCATAAGAACCTCTTTTAGTAAAACTACAAGCATAATCCAAAAAGGAATTATTCCTTTTATAGAAAGAACTACAAGAATAGTAAGTTGTGTAGCTTTATCTGCAAAAGGATCCATAAGCTTACCAAAATCAGATATTAAATTAAAACGTCTTGCAATGTAACCATCCAAAATGTCTGTTATACCAGAAATAGTAAGAACTACAATTGCTGCAATATAGTTATTATTAAGTGCGAACAATACAATTACTGGTATTAACAAAAATCTTACTACAGTTAAAATGTTTGGTAAATGTTTAAACATAATATTTCCTCACTTATTGTATATTAAAAACCAATTTTTCTCCATCAAAATTTACAAAAATTGTTTGGCCAGCTTCAACCTCTTGACGTAATATTAAATCTGAAATTTCGTCTTCTACATATCTTTGAATAGCACGTCTTAAAGGTCTAGCACCATATTTTAAATCTGTTCCTTTTTCTAGCACAAAATTTTTAGCATCATTAGAAACTTCTAATTTTATATCTTTATTTTCCAACGCTTTAGCTGTTGATTTTAGTAGTAAATCCACTATTTGTAAAAGTTGTTCTTTTGTTAAACTATCAAAAACAACAATCTCATCAACCCTGTTTAAAAACTCAGGTCTAAACACATCTTTTAATGCATTTTCTATTTTACCTTTATCAACAGTTTGTTTACCAAAACCTATTGAATTATTATTTAAATTAGAACCTGCATTAGAAGTCATTATAATTATAGTATTTTCAAAACTAACAGTATTTCCTTGGCTATCTGTAAGTTTGCCATCATCTAAAACTTGAAGTAAAATGTTAAATACATCTGGATGAGCTTTTTCTATTTCATCTAAAAGAATTATAGAATAAGGTTTTCTTCTAACTTTTTCTGTTAATTGACCAGCCTCATCATATCCAACATAACCTGGAGGAGAACCAATTAATTTAGCAGTAGAATGACTTTCCATATATTCAGACATATCTATTCTAATAATTGAATCTTCATTTCCAAACATTTCATAAGCTAAGGATTTAGCAAGTTCTGTTTTACCAACACCAGTAGGACCAACAAATATAAATGAAGGTGGTCTTTTTGAACTTTGAAGTCCAGCACGGTTTCTTCTAATAGCACGAGAAACAGCTTGTACCGCAGCATCTTGACCAATAATGTGCTTATGAAGATTAGATTCTAAGTTAAGAAGCTTCTCTGTTTCTGCTTCTGTAATCTTTTTTACAGGAATTTTTGTAGCATGTTCTATAACTTCTGCAACATCATTTACTGTAAGTTTTGTTAAAACTAATTTTTTATTAAGTTCATCAATTCTTGCTAAGATATTACATTCTGCTGTTTTTAAATCAGCAGCTTTTTGATAATCTTCAATAGAATCAGACTCTACAGCTTCTTCCTTTTCTTCTTGAATTTTTGCTAATTGAGACTTTAATATTTCAAGTTCATATAATTCTTTATTATCCAAATTTATTTTAGAACAAGCTTCATCTAAAATATCTATAGCTTTGTCCGGTAAAAATCTATCATGAATATATTTTTCAGACATTTTTACAGTTTTTTCTATAACATCATTGGAGATTTGAACCTTGTGGAAATCTTCATAATATTTTTTAATTCCCTTTAAAATTTCAATAGTATCATCAATAGAAGGTTCTTCTACTAGAACAGGCTGAAATCTTCTTTCCAAAGCAGAATCCTTTTCTATGTATTTTTTATATTCCTTTAAAGTAGTAGTTCCTATTAATTGAATTTCTCCATTAGAAAGAGAAGGTTTTAAAATGTTTGCAGCATTCATAGAATGTTCTGCGTCACCAGCACCAATAATATTATGAATTTCATCAATAACTAAAATAATATTTCCAGCCTGTTTACATTCATCTATTAAAGCTTTCATTCTTCCTTCAAATTGACCTCTAAATTGAGTACCTGCAATTACTGCAGTCATATCTAAAAGATAAACCTCTTTATTTAAAAGCTTTGCAGGAACTTTTTTTTCTGCTATTTTAATTGCTAAACCTTGTGCAATGGCTGTTTTACCAACACCAGGTTCACCAATTAAACATGGATTATTTTTAGAACGTCTATTTAAAATTTGAATAACTCTTTCAATTTCTTTATCACGGCCAATTACAATATCTAGCTCATTTTTTCTGGCTTTATTAGTTAAGTTAGTACCATAAATATCTAAAAAGCTCTTTTTCTTTTCCTTAGGCCTTTTTTCTGTTTTTACTTTTCTTTTACCGGAAGCATCACTTTCTGTTTCTTTACTAGTAGACGAATTATCTCCAAACATATTAGAAAAAATAGAACCCAAAGGAATTCCACCATCTTCACTCATGCTTTCAGGATTTATATTTTCTATATCAATATTTTGAGCGATATCTCCAAAAAGATTCTCAAATTGTTTTGACATATCATTTAATTCATCCTCAGATAAATTTGCTTGCTTTGCAAGGACTTCTAAAGGATTAATTCCTTTTTCCTTTGCACAATTATAACAAAGCCCTTCCATAGAGCTATTATCACCATCTATTTTTTTCGTAAAAATCACAGCCATATTTTTATGGCAGTTTGAACATAACATATATATATCACCTGTCTAAAATCAATATAAATAATAATACATTAAAAACGAGCAATAGTCAAGCGTAGCTTGACTTTATAGGCAAAAAGTGGTAATATTGCAAGGTATATAGGAGGAGTTTTTAGTGGAAAAATTATTAGACATTTTATTAGATACTTTGCTAGACGCAATAAAATTATTACCGTTTTTATTAATAGCATATTTAATAATGGAATGGTTAGAACACAAAACTACAAACAAAACAAAACAAGCAATAAAAAAATCAGGAAAATTTGGACCATTAATAGGAGGAATTTTAGGTGCATTCCCACAATGTGGATTCTCTGTAACAGCAACAAATCTTTATGCGGGAAGAGTAATAACCTTACGGAACTCTATTTGCAGTATATTTATCAACATCAGATGAGATGTTACCAATTCTATTATCAGAAGGTGTAAACGGAGTTTTAATATTAAAAATTTTGGGAATAAAAATACTAATAGGAATTTTAGCAGGATTTTTAATAGACATATTATTAAGAAAAAATCACAAAGAAGAAAAAGAAGAAGATATAGAAGACTTATGCGAACATGAACATTGCCATTGCGAAGAAGGAATATGGAAATCGGCAATAAAACATACAGTAAATGTACTTATATTTATTTTAATTATATCTTTAATATTAAATATAATAATTAAAATAATAGGAGAAGATGCACTAGGAAGCTTAATTTCAAACAAACCAATATTAGGAGCATTAATTGCTGGACTAATAGGTTTAATACCAAATTGTGCATCATCAGTAATACTAACACAATTATACTTATCAGGAGTATTAAATTTATCAGTAATGATTGGTGGACTTTTAGTAAATGCAGGAGTAGGACTTCTAGTACTATTCAAAGTAAACCATCATCCAAAACAAAACATAAAAATTATTTTAACACTTTATACAATAGGAACAATATCTGCAATGTTATTACAACTTTTTGAAATGAAAGGATTGCTATGAAAAAAATATTATCAACAATAATTATATTCTTAATATTTATTTTAATATATTTTTTACAATCGAATTTGTTTAATTGGTTTAATATTGCAGGAGTAAAACCTAATCTTTTTATAATCTTAGCACTAATAGTTGGATTATTTGTGGGGAAAACATATGGGGCTACAACAGGAATTGTTCTAGGACTATTATTAGATTTCTTTATCGGAAAAAGATTAGGCATATATGCAATACAATTGGGACTAGCAGGACTACTACGGAGGAATATATAATAAAAACTTTTCAAGAGATAGCAGAATAACAATAATGCTAATGACAATAGGAACCACTTTGCTATGCGAAATAGTAATGTATATATACCAAATAGCAAATGGAGCAAATCTAGAATTGCTAGCATTTTTAAAAATAGTTTTGATAGAAATTATCTTTAACCTAATGATAATAATAATAATCTATCCATTAATACAAAAGCTAGGAAGAAAACTAGAAGAAATATTTAACGAAGATAAAGTGTTAACTAAGTACTTTTAAGCTGAAAAGGAGAGAATTGGTATGGACAAAAGGAATTTAAGATACAACATACTTACAGTATTAGTCTATATAATTGGAATAATAATTCTTGTTCAGCTTTTTAATTTACAAATAGTTCATGGACAAGAATACAGAGAAAAATCAAGCACAAGACTTACAAGAGAAACAAAAATAGAAGCAGCAAGAGGAAATATATTAGATAGAAACGGAAATACAATAGCAGGAACAGTTACACAATATAGTCTAGAAATATATAAAAGTAAAATAGATAAACAAACATTAAACAATACTTTATTACAAGTAACAAAAGTATTAGAAGAAAACAACGATACTTATAAAGATAAGTTTCCAATAACATTAGAACCACTTGCATTTACAATGGATACTCAAGAAAAAATAAATGATTGGCTGAAAGCAAATAAACTAGAAAAAGACTTAACTCCAGAAGAAACAATAAATAAGTTTAAAGAAAAATATGAAATAAAAAACGAAGACATTAACGAAGTAAGAAAAATAATAGCATTGAGATATGGCATAGAAAAAGAAGGATATAGTAGTATGAGTGCATATATTATATCTAACAATATATCTAAAGCAAGTGTAGCAATATTTGAAGAGCAGAGCTCAAAATTTCCTGGAGTAACAACATCTACAACTCCAAGAAGAAAATACTTAAGAGGAAACTTAGCATCACATATTTTAGGATATATAGGGCCAATAAACAAAGAAGAATTAGATAAGAATGATGGATACTCAATAAATGACTATATTGGAAAATCAGGAATAGAATACTTATTTGAAAAATATTTAAAAGGCGAAAATGGAAAAAAACAGACAGATATGACAATAGAAGGAGCTACATCAGCAGAATATATAACAAAAGAAGCAGTAGAAGGAGACGATGTAGTACTTACAATAGATGCAAACTTGCAAACAGTTGCAGAAACAGCATTAAAAAATAACATAGAAAAAATAAGAACAGGTGGATTCGCAGAACAAAGGAATGTAAACAATGGAGCAGTAGTTGCATTAGACGTAAAAACTGGTGAACTATTAGCATTAGCAAGCTATCCAGATTTTGAACCAGAATTATTTATAGATGGAATAAGTAATCAAAAATGGACAGAATATACACAAGAAGGAAAAAGTGCATTAATAAATAGAACAATGAGTGCTTATGCGCCAGGTTCAATATTTAAAATGGCTTCTGCAATAGCAGGGTTAGAAACCGGTGCAGTAACAAGAACAGAAACAATTAATGATACTGGTATATATCCAAAAGGATATAAGCCAAGATGTTGGTATTATAAAAGCTATGGAAGAGGACATGGACCACTTAACGTATCAGGGGCAATAAAAAATTCTTGTAATTACTATTTTTATGAATTAATAACTAGAATGGGAATAGATAACCTAGAAAAATATGCAAGATATTTTGGACTAGGAGAAAAAACAAACATAGAATTACCAGGAGAAACATCTGGAACATTAGCAGGAAAAACATTGTACGAAAAATTAGGACAAACTTGGTACTACGGAAACTCACTATCAGCAGTAATAGGACAAGCAGAAAACAACTTTACTCCATTGCAAATAGCAAGATATATAGCAATGCTTACAAATGGAGGAAAGAAAATAGATGTAACACTAATAAAAGATATAATAAATGCAGAAGGACAATCAGTTCCAAAAGAAGAAATAAATCTATATGTAACAGAAAAATTAGGAATAAAGAAAACAGAACAAGAAGACTTAAACATTAACCAAGACAACTTAAATGCAGTACTAGAAGGCATGAAATCAGTTACAACAGAAACAGGAGGAACAGCATATTCAGTATTTAAAAATTTCCCAATAGAAGTAGGAGGAAAAACAGGATCAGCAGAAGCGGGAGATAATGTAAACGCATGGTTTGTTGGATTTGCACCTTATGAAGCACCAGAGATAGCAGTAGTTGTATTAGTAGAAAATGGCTCACATGGATACTACGCAGCAGAAGTCGCAAAAGAAATTATAGAAGCACACTTTAAATTAAAAGAAAATGTAACAGAAAACAACACAGCATTGCCATATACAGAACAACAAAACTAATAAAGGAGCGATAAATATGAGAAATCCAGTAGGAATAAGCATGAAAAAAGATGAAATAATAATAAGAATAAGTGAAGGAGCAACACAAAAAGAGACAGTAGAATGCTTAAATAAAAAAATACCAGCATTAAAAAAATTATACAAAAGTGAAAAAACACCAATATGTGTAGTAGGAAAAGTATTAAAAAATAAAGAAATAGAAGAAATAAGAAAAATAATAAACAAAGACATTGATGTAGAAGTAACTTTCGACAGCCCAAAAGTATTGGGATTACACGGAATAAAAAGAGTTTTTGAAAAAGAAATAGAAAATTCAGAAACAAAATTTTATAAAGGAAACATGAGGTCAGGGCAAAAAATAGAATTCGAAGGAAGCCTAGTAATACTAGGAGATGTAAATGGAGGAGCAGAAGTAATAGCAGGAGAAAACATAGTAGTTTTAGGACATCTAAGAGGACTAGCACATGCTGGGGCAAAAGGAAACAAAAAAGCAATAATAGCAGCACAAAAATTAGATTGTCCACAAATAAGAATTTCAAATATAGTAAAAGAAATAGAAAAAGAAGAAACAGAAGCAGAACAAGAATGCAAATATGCATACATAGAAAACGATAAAATCATAATGGAATAATAATAAAAGATTCAACTTGGTGAAAAAGGGGTCTGACCCCTTTTTCACCATTTATATTTATGAAAGCAACAATAAAATTAGCACAATAAATAAAAGCTGATCTTGAACGCCTTCATTATAAAGAAAAATCAGCAAACATATTAAAAGAATGTCATCATAATGCAAATCAATTCCAAAAAAAGAAAAACAAAAATTACTATTGTCATTTCCAATAGGTAAAGCATTGTAAAAAGAATTCATCATTTCTTTTTATCACCACCCATAAAAGGGAAAACCTCCATAACCTTACTCATATTCATAAGTTGAATATACTGGTCAACTTTAGATTTACGGCTTTCTTTTAAATATGGCTTTAAACATTGCAAAAGGTTAGCACGGGGGTCATCCTTTGCATTCATTTTATCCATAATAGATTTCATCCTCATAATAGTTTCAATATCAATACCATTTGTGTTATTTTCACTACTTTGACTATCATTTGAATTAGAAGAATCAGATGACGAAGCATTTGCATTATTTGAAGAATTAGAGTTATTAAGCATATTAAATAAATTGTTTACCATATCAGGCGAAACATTATTTTGACCAGCAATATTATTCAATTTTTCAAAAACATCTGACATATCTTCATTATTCAAAATTATCAAACCACCTTATAGTTGTTTATTATTACTTAAACTAAAAAACTAAAAACAATCTATTTTGATTTGTTTTGCAAATCTCTTAAAATTTCATCTTTACTTTTAGTTTGAAGGATCTGGTTAGCTTTTGCAATTCCAGCTTCTAACTCTTTCTTATCCATTTTAGAAAGCATATTCATCATTTGAGAAATATCAAAATTGTTATTATTATTCAATAAAATCACTCCTAATTAAATATATGTATTAATACAATATGATATTCAAACAAATAAAAAGTGTGAATAAAAAGACATTTTATTACACTACATGGAAATATACTGAAGAGTTAAATAAAGAATAAGACATAAAAGATCACCTAGGAATTAGCTCCTAGGTGATTTTATATATTTTACTATTATCTAATTATCATATTCTCCCTTCCTGCGCCAGTTCCTATAAATTTAACAGGAACGCCAGTAAAATCTTCTATTCTCTTTAAATATTTTTTAGCATTATCTGGTAGTTCTTCAAAAGATTTACAATTACTTATATCACCAAAATTTCCTTCAAAATCTTCATATACGGCATAAGAATTATTTAAAAAATCAACATTTGTTGAGAAGTCAGTTGTCTCTTTTCCATTAAAATTATATGCAACACATAATTTTATATTATCTAACTTACCAATAGTATCAACATGATTTACAGCAAGTCCAGTAATACCATTTAATCTAACAGCATACTTTAATGCAACTAAATCAAGCCATCCACATCTTCTAGGTCTTTTAGTTGTAGTTCCATATTCATGTCCAAGTTCTCTTATTGTATCACCAATTTCATTATTCTGCTCAGTAACATAAGGACCAGCACCTACTCTTGAAGAATAAGCTTTAAGAACTCCATAAACCTCTCCAATGTCTCTTGCTCCAACACCACTACCTGTACAAACACCACCAATAGAAGGATTAGAAGAAGTAACAAATGGATAACTTCCAAAATCAATATCAAGTAAAGTTGCTTGAGCACCCTCACAAATGACCTTTTTACCTTCATCTAATGCATTATGGATTAAAGTAACAGTATCTGTAATATATGGTTTTAAAATTTTAGCATATTCCTTGTAATCTGCAAGAGTTTTTTCCAAATCAACAGTTTCATGTCCATACATTTCAAAGATTTTATTCTTATTATTAATATTAATAGTTAAAAGCTCTTCAAAACGGTCAGAAATTAAATCTTCTGCACGAATTCCGCATCTCTCATATTTATCACAATAAGCAGGACCAATACCTCTTGCTGTTGTTCCAATTTTATTGCTTCCTCTATTTTCTTCTAACAACTTGTCCATTTCAATATGGTAAGGAAGAATAATATGAGCTTTATCACTAATACGCAAATTATCAGCAGAATAACCATGCTCTTTTAAATTTTCCATTTCTTCAATTAAAACCTTTGGATCAACAACAACACCATTACCAATAACTGCAATAGTACCTTTATTTAAAATTCCAGAAGGAATTAAATGAAAAGCAAACTTAACGCCATCAACCTCAATAGTATGTCCAGCATTATTTCCACCAGAACATCTAACAGCGATATCTGCCTTGCTTCCTAGGTAATCAATAATTTTTCCCTTACCTTCATCGCCATAAAAGCTTCCTAAAACTACATCAACTTTTGACCTTGACATAATAATCACATCCTAAAATAAAATATGTTCAATCTTGTTAGAAAGAACATAAATATTATCGTACAAATATATAAAAAAGTCAAGATGTGGTAGTTAATCTAAAATTGTTTGGTAATAAATCAGAAATAGAATATTCACTAATTTTATCTCCTTCAGAAAGAGCATAAATTTTAAAATCCTTATTAACAAATTCACTCATAAACTGTCTACAATATCCACAAGGTAAACAATCATCTAAAAAGTCAGGTTTACTACCACCACAAACTACAATATACTCAAAATCTCTTTCACCTTCCGAAATAGCCTTTGTAAAAGCTACCCTTTCAGCACATATTGACTGTATTCCATCATTTTCAATATTGCATCCGGAATAGACTTTTCCAGATTTACACATTAAAGCACATCCAACATAATATTTACTATAAGGAGAATAAGAATTCTTTCTAACAGCTTTCGCAATTTCAATAGCATTAGTTAAGTCCATAAAATACCTTCTTTCAAAATTATTATATTACAATTATTCTATATTATGAGGAAATAAAAGTCAAACAAATTGTAATTTGTAACCTTTTTTATAACTGTTTCATAAAATATACCAAAATATTTATACGGAGAGGATGAATAAAAATGCTAAGTTACATAATAGAAGGAGGAAGAAGGTTAGAGGGAACTTTGGACGTTTCAGGCTCTAAAAATGCTTCACTTCCTATAATAGCAGCCAGTATATTAAGTGGAAAAACCACAAAATTATATAATGTGCCAAACATACACGATACGCAAATAACTTTGAAAATATTAGAGATTTTAGGTTGCAAAATATATAAGAGAAATGGTAAAATAGTTATAGATTCGAGCAATATGGAAGAACACAAAATTCCAGACGACTTAATGAGACAAATGAGGTCATCTGTTGTACTGGCAGGAGCAATAATTGGAAGGTTTAAAAAAGCTACATTTTCATATCCGGGTGGATGTGATATTGGTTCAAGACCAATAGATTTGCACCTAAAAGGACTAAGGAAATTAGGGATAGAAATAGAAGAAGAAGCCGGATACATAAACTGCAAAACTAATCAAATTATAGGTAGCAAAATACATTTAGACTTTCCATCAGTAGGAGCAACTGAAAATATTATAATGGCATCTGTATTAGCAGAAGGAGAAACCATAATTACAAATGCGGCAATGGAACCAGAAATAGTAGACTTACAAAACTTCTTAAACAGAATGGGAGCAAAAATAGAGGGCGCTGGAACAAATGTTATTAAGATAGATGGCGTTAAAACTTTAAAAGATGTAAGCTATAATATTATGCCAGATAGAATAGAAGCGGGAACACTTTTGTGTGCTACTGCAATTACAGGAGGAAAAATAAAGATAAATAAAGTTGAACCAATACATATAGGACCAGTAATTAGCAAATTAGAAGAAAGTGGTTGCAAAATAAGTGTAGAAAAAAACTCTGTAATTTTAGAAGCACCAAAAAGATTAAAAGCAGTAGATATAAAAACAATGCCATACCCAGGATTCCCAACAGATATGCAATCAATTTTTACAGGAATGTTAACAACAGCAAAAGGTACGTCAATGATAGTAGAAAATATATTTGAAAATAGATATAAATATACAAACGAGCTAAAAAGAATGGGAGCGAAGATTACAACAGAAGGAAAAGTTGCAATAGTAAAAGGAACAAAAAAACTAGTAGGGACAACAGTAGAAGCAACAGACCTAAGAGGAGGAGCAACATTAGTTTTAGCAGGACTTGTGGCAAAAGGCAAAACAACAGTAACTAATATTGAACATATATTAAGAGGCTATGAAGCATTAGATAATAAACTAAACAAAATTGGTGCAAACATACAGTTAAAAAATAGTTTAGTGTAAAAGATATAAGGGCGAGCAATGCTCGCCTACAAATAAGAATAGGGTAAAGGGAAAGAAAAGACCCCTTGCAAATATTGGAGGGTACCTATGAAAAAATCTAAAGGACAAACTATCGATTCATTTTATACAAGTAAAGACGAAAAAACAAAAAAAAGAAATACTAAAAAGGTAAAAAACATAAAAGAAAAAAGACCTGCAAAAACAAGAAAAGGCAGAACTCAAAAAAACAATAATGAAGATAACGATATAATAGATTTAAATAATGAAATAGTTATAGGAATGACACTAAAAGAAGAACCAAAAAAAGACAATAAAACCAAAAAAAATAAAAAACAAAAAGATAAAAAAGCGATTAAAAAAAACAAGCCAACTAAGAAAGTTCAAACAACAAAAAACAATAAAAAACCAAAAAAGAAAAATATTAAACTAAAAATAATAAAATGGATAGTTTTATTAGCACTACTTGCAACAGCAATAATTTTATTTATGCTATCAAGTGTATTTAATATAACAAACATAACAATAACAAATAACAATAAAATATCAGAGCAAGAAATAATAAGTTTGTCAGGACTAACAAAAAATGAAAATATGTTCAAAATATCAAATCAAAAAGTAAAAGAAGCAGTAAAACAAAATCCATATATAGAAAATGTAAAAATAACAAAAACAATATCTGGGACAGTAAACCTAGAAGTAACAGAAAGAGTAGCAACATATATGCTTAAATTTGCAAATGGATATGTGTATATAAATAACCAAGGATATATGTTAGAAATTTCACAAGAACCATTAGAACTTCCTATAATTAGTGGGTTTAAAACTCCAACTGAAGACATAAAAGAAGGAAATAGATTAATAGTAGAAGACTTAAAAGAATTAGAAAATATAATAAAAATAGTAGAAACAGCAAAAACAACATCTGTTGGAGCAATAATTGCAGAAATTGATATATCTGATCCAACAAATTATAAAATAATAATACCAAGCGAAAACAAAACAGTTGAATTTGGAGAGCTAACAAATATCAATATAAAAATACTAAAAATAGAATATATTATAGAACAAGAAAAAGGAAGACAAGGAGAAATATACTTCCAAAGCACGGAAAAAGCTGTGTTTAGAGAAAAGGTATAAAGAGGTGAAAAAATTGCATAAAAATAAAATAGCAATAATTTTAGGCGTAGTATGTATGCTTCTAACAATTTCAATAATAATTCAAATGAGGACAATAGAAAAAGCTACAAATACGGTAGGGACAGGCATAAGTGATAACAGTGGGCTAAAAGATGAATTCTTAAAAAGCCAAGATGAATATAATTCATCATATAAAAAATTAGAAGAAGCAGAAAAAAAACTAGAAGAAATAAGAAATCAAGCAACGCAAAATAACGAAACAGATACTAGTACAGAAGCAGAAATAAAAGAAGACAGAAAGCTATTAGGACTAACAGAAGTAACTGGACCAGGATTTATAATAAACTTAGACGATAATAGACAAATAAACAGTTCAGAAGTCCTAAATGTAAGTGATTATTTAGTACATGAGGGAGACCTAACATATATAGTAAACGAGTTGTTTAATGCTGGAGCAGATGCAATAGCAATAAATGACCAAAGAATAACAAGTAAAACCTCAATACTTTGCGACGGAAATATAATTAGAATAAACGGAGAAATGGTATCAGTACCAATAACAATACAAGCAATAGGATACCCAGAAAGAATGCACTATGCATTAAGTAGACCTGGTGGATATCTAGAAATATTAGCTAATGCAGGGGTACAAGTATACGTACAAAAATCAGAAAAACTTACACTTCCAAAATACGAAGGAGTATATAGTTCAGATTACTTAACAAGAGGTGATGAATAGTTGAAAAAAGGAAAAATAACAATAACAATAACAATAGGCTTAGTAATGCTAATATTAACCTCAGTTATATTTATCCAATTCAAAACAGTTAAACAAACAGACTTTACATCACTAGAAAATATGAGAGAAGATGAACTAAGGACTGGAATAACAAACTTCAAACAAAAAACAGAAGAAACAAATAAAAGATTAGAAGAGGTAAATGCAAAAATTGCAGAATATGAACAAACAATTGAAAGCAATACAGAAGCATCAGAAGTATTAGCAAAAGAACTAGAACAATTTAATAATTTGCTAGGAAAAAACGATGTTAAAGGAGAAGGAGTTGTAATAACACTAACAGACACAAGAAACCAAAGAATCTGGTCAGAAGATTTGAGACTATTAGTAAATGAACTTAAAGAAGCAGGGGCAGAAGCTATATCAATAAATGACCAAAGAATAGTATATGATACATACATAGTAGACATTAGTAATACGCATATACGTATAAATGGGCAAGAAATGATAGTTTCTCCTTATGTTGTAAAAGCAATAGGAAATCCTACATACCTAGAAAGTGGACTTTCAAAAAAACAATATGGGTATATAGATACAAAACTTGCAGAAGGAAAAGATGTAACTCTTAAAAGAGAAAAAAACATAGTAATAAAAAAATATGAAGGAAATTTAAGCATGGAATATGCAAATTAGGGGGTAATTAAATGATAGCAATAGCAATCGTAATAGGATGTGTAATAGGAGCATTAATAGGAATGCATGCACCAGTAATTTCATATACATATTCAGGTTATCTAGCAATAGCAATAATTGCAGCACTAGATTCTGTATTTGGAGGAATAACATCAGTCCTTAAAGGAAACTTTGATTTAAAAGTATTTCTATCAGGATTTTTTGGAAATGCAATACTTTCAATACTATTAACCTGGTTAGGTGTAAAATTAAATGTAGATATATACCTAGCAGCAATAGTAGTATTTGTAGGAAGAATGTTTACAAACCTTGCAATTATCCGTAGATATTATATAGATAAATGGAGTAAAAAAATAGAAGAAAAAGAGGAAGCAAAAAATGAGAATGAGAAGAAAACCGTGGGTTAGAGAAGAACTTGCGGAAGCAGAGTTTTTTATAGATGACGCAACCCAGAATCTAGGAAAATGGCATAAAGCATTTAAAAGAAAAAATCAACCAATGCACTTAGAACTTCGGATGTGGAAAAGGAAGCTTTATAGCGAAACTTGCAGTACAAAATCCAGAAATTAATTATTTAGGAATAGATATAAAAAGTGAGGTATTAGGGCTAGCAAAAAGAAACATAGAAAAAGAATACTTAAATGCACAAAGAGAAATAGACAATGTGCTTATAACAGCTTATGAAATAGAAATAATACAAAACATATTGAACGAAAAAGATTTAGTAGATAGAATATATATAAACTTTTGCAATCCTTGGCCAAAACCAAGGCATAACAAAAAAAGACTAACACATACAAAGCAACTAGAAAAATACAAAACGTTTTTAAAACCAGAAGGAGAAATACACTTTAAAACAGACGACTACAATTTATATAAAGCAACAATAAAATATCTAGAAGAAACAGGTTTTAAAATTCTAAAACAAACAGAAGACTTACACAAAGAGCCTATATGGGAAAACAACATAGAAACAGAACATGAGAAGATGTTTGAAGAACAAGGAATTACAACAAAAGCAATAATTGCAAAGAGTAAACCGTTGCAAATGTTGGAAGTTTGCTAAAACATCTATAAATTTGCCAAAAAGGTATTTACAAAAAGTAAAAATATGGTATAATAAAAATAGAAATGAGAAACCACAAACGTGGTTTGCCAGCTGTATAAATAAAAAAACGTATCGCGACGACAATCACAGATGCGTTTTTTTATTGGTTATTCGCTTTTACTCAAAATTATGCAAATTGCAATAATCAAGGCAAAAGCTATGATAGTTACAAAAATTAGTGAAAAAAATAATATGTATAAAATAGCAATTAGCGTTGATTCTATCATAAGCCTCACCTCCTTTATGGAGGCAAACCACATCTGTTTATTCTCATTTCAAAAACATTATAAAACAACTGTAAAAATATGTCAACAAAATTTGCCAAAAAAACAACAAAAATATGTACGAAATTTGTTGAAAAAAAAGTAGTAATATAATATAATAACCCTATCAAAAACAGAAGGAACAAAATCCTTCAAAAGATAGGAGAGGTTTGTAATGGAGAAAAGTTTTAGCGAAAGTTACAAAGCAGCAGGCGTGGATGTTACAGCAGGATACAAAGGCGTGGAACTGATGAAAAAAGCAGTACAAGCGACATACTCAAATGCAGTAATATCAGACATAGGTGGTTTTGGCGGACTTTATGCGCCACAAATTAAAGGAATGGAAGAACCAATTTTAGTTTCCGGAACAGATGGAGTAGGAACAAAACTAAAATTGGCTTTTTTAATGGATAAACACGACACAATAGGAGAAGACTGTGTAGCAATGTGTGCAAATGACGTAATATGCACAGGAGCAAGCCCAATGTTCTTTTTAGACTATATGGCACTTGGCAAAAACATACCAGAAAAAGTAGCAACAATAGTAGCAGGAGTAGCAGAAGGATGCAAAAAAGCAAATTGTAGCTTAATAGGCGGAGAAACAGCAGAAATGCCAGGTTTTTATCCAGTAGACGAATACGATTTAGCAGGATTTTGTGTTGGAATAGTAGATAAAAAGAAAATTATAGATAACAAAACAATAGAAATCGGAGATAAAGTAATAGGACTTAAATCATCAGGAGTTCATTCTAATGGATTTTCACTAGTTAGAAAAGTATTTAACGTAAGCAAAGAAAACTTAAACGAATATGTAGAAAGCTTGGGATGTACAGTAGGAGAAGCACTACTTAAACCAACAAAAATATATGTAAAACCAATATTAAAACTTATAGAACAAGTAAAAGTAAAAGGCATATCACACATAACAGGTGGAGGATTTTACGAAAATATGCCAAGAATGTTAAGAGAAGGCGTAGCATTAAAAATAGATAAAAACTCTTATGAAGTACCACCAATATTTAAACTAATTGCAGAAAGAGGAAACATACCAGAAAGAGATATGTATAATACATTCAATATGGGAATAGGAATGGCTGTAATAGTTCCAGAAAGTGAAGCGGAAAAATCACTAGAAATATTAAAACAAGCAGGAGAAGAAGCATATTTGATTGGTGAGGTAATAGAAGGAAACAGAGAAATAATAATGTAAACGAATAAAAATCAGCATCTTGCAAACATTGTAGGGGTCGCACTCCTGGGCGACCCGCAATCATAGAGATTTCTAAAACAAATCACAATTTATATAATAAAAAAGGAGAAGAAAATGGTAAAAAGAATCTATGTAGAAAAAAAACCAGAAATTAGTGTAGAAGCAAAAGGTTTATTAAAAGACCTAAAAGAAAACCTGCTATTAGAAAATTTAGAAGATTTAAAAATAGTAAACAGATACGATGTAGAAGGCATAAATGATGAAATATTTGAAAAAGCAAAAAACACAGTATTTTCTGAACCACAAGTAGATGAATGCTTTGAAGAAGAATATCCATTCGCAAAAGAAGATAAAATATTTGGAGTAGAATATTTACCAGGACAATTTGACCAAAGAGCAAACTCACTATCAGAATGCTTGCAAATATTAACAGAAGGAGAAAGACCGCTTGCAAAAAGTGCAAAAATATATGTTATAAAAGGCAATATAAATGATGAGGAATTAGAAAAAATAAAAAAATATATAATAAATCCAGTAGATTCAAGAGAATGCACATTAAAAAAACTAAAAACAGTAAAAGATGAACATCCAGAACCAAAAGACGTAGCAATAGTAGAAGGATTTATACACATGACAGATGAAGACTCAAAAAAATTCTATGATAAGTATGGGTTTGCAATGGATATAGAAGACTTAAAATTTTGCCAGAAGTATTTTAGAGATGTAGAAAAAAGAGATCCTAGCATGACAGAAATGAAAATGATAGATACATATTGGTCAGATCATTGTAGACATACAACATTCTTAAGCAAATTAGACAAAGTAGAAATAGACTGGGATTTAGCAAATAAAATATATGAAGACTACAAAAAATCTAGAGAATACGTATATGATGGAAAAAAGGCAAAAGATATATGCTTAATGGATGTAGCAACAATAGCAGTAAAAGAATTAAAGAAAAAAGGAATGTTAAAAGATTTAGACGAATCAGAAGAAATAAATGCATGTAGTATACAAGCAGAAATATTGGTAGACGGAAAACCAGAAGAATACCTAATAATGTTCAAAAACGAAACACACAATCACCCAACAGAAATAGAACCATTTGGTGGAGCAGCAACATGTTTAGGAGGAGCAATACGTGACCCATTATCTGGAAGAGTCTATGTATATCAAGCAATGAGAGTAACAGGATGTGGAGACCCAAGAACATCAGTAAAAGATACATTACCAAACAAACTGCCACAAAGAAAACTAACAAATGAAGCAGCAAGAGGATATAGTTCGTATGGAAATCAAATAGGATTAGCAACAGGACAAGTTGCAGAAATATATCACCCAGGCTATGTAGCTAAAAGACTAGAAATAGGTGCATTAGTAGGAGCAGCACCAAAGAAAAACGTAATTAGAAAAGTACCAGAGCCAGGAGATGTAGTAGTTCTATTAGGTGGAAGGACAGGTAGAGATGGATGTGGAGGAGCAACAGGTTCATCAAAAGCACATAATAGTGCATCACTTACAACATGCGGAGCAGAAGTACAAAAAGGAAATGCACCAGAAGAAAGAAAAATACAAAGATTATTTAGAAATCCAGAAGTAACAACACTAATAAAAAGATGTAATGATTTCGGCGCAGGCGGTGTTTCCGTAGCAATAGGAGAACTTGCAGACGGATTAGAAATAAACTTAGATAAAGTTCCAAAAAAATACGAAGGATTAGATGGAACTGAACTAGCAATATCAGAATCACAAGAAAGAATGGCAGTAGTAATAGAAGAAAAAGACGTAGAAAAATTCCAAAAACTTGCAGAAAAAGAAAACATAGAATCCACAGTAGTAGCAAAAGTAACAAAAGAACCAAGAATGAAAATGTACTGGAGAGGAAAGCTTATAGTTGACTTATCAAGAGAATTTTTAAATACAAACGGAACAGTAAAAATAGCAAATGCAAAAATAGAAAAACCAAAAGGAATACAAGAGTATTTTGAAGGAAAAAGAAAAATACAACAAAATAAAAACAGTGTAGGGGTCGCATTCCTGGGCGACCCGCAAAATTGCATCAAAACAAATGGGAAAAATTGTGCGAAAACAGAACTTTGGAAGAAGACAATATCAGATTTAAATTGTTGTTCTCAAAAAGGATTGGTAGAAAGATTTGACAGTTCAATAGGAGCAGGAACAGTTCTAATGCCATTCGGTGGTAAATACCAATTAACACCTACAGAAGCAATGTGTGCAAGAATACCAACATTAAAAGGGTACACAAATTCTGGAACAATAATGAGTTTTGGGTATGATCCATATCTTTCAGAAATAAGCCCATTACATGGAGCTGTATTTGCAGTTATAGATTCACTTACAAAATATGTAGCATGTGGAGGAGATTACAAAAAAGCATGGTTTACTTTCCAAGAATATTTTGAAAAATTAAGAGAAGAGCCTACAAGATGGGGAAAACCATTAGCAGCACTTTTGGGAGCATACTTAGTTCAAGAAAAACTAGGACTTGCATCAATAGGTGGAAAAGACTCAATGTCAGGTTCATACAACGAATTAGATGTTCCACCAACACTTACATCATTCTGTATAGGGGTTGTGGACACAAATAAAGTAGTATCAAATGAATTTAAAAAAGCAAATTCAAATGTGTATATGCTAAAAACAAAAATAACAGAAGAATTTTTACCAGATTTTGAAGACCTAAAAGAAAACTATGAATTAGTACATAAACTAATAGAAGATGATAAGGCTATATCTGTTGCAACAGTAAGACAATTTGGAATAGCAGACACAATAACAAAAATGTGTATAGGTAATAAAATAGGCTTTGAATTTAAAGCTAATAAATGCTTATTTAAGCCACGTTATGCAACATTTATAATAGAAGCAAAAGATAAAATAGAAAATGAAAAACTAGAACTTTTAGGAATCACTACAAATAACAAAGAAATAAAAATATCAGAAGGCGAAATATTAGACCTAGAAGAATTAATAAAAATATGGGAAGAGCCACTAGAAAAAGTATTCCCAACAAAGACAAACGAAATAAATAAAAAAGTAGAAAACATATTGTACAAATCTGCAGGGGGTGCACCTCAGGTGGGCTCACATAAAATAAAAATAGCCAAACCAAAAATCTTTATACCAGTATTTCCAGGAACAAACTGCGAATACGATTTAGCAAAAGCATTTATAGATGCAGGTGGGGATCCTAAAATAGCAGTATTTAAAAACCTAAAACAAACAGATATAGAAGAATCTATAATTGCAATGGAAAAACTAATTAATGAATCACAAATAATAATGCTTCCAGGCGGATTTAGTGCAGGAGATGAACCAGACGGTTCTGGTAAGTTTATAGCAACAGTATTTAGAAATCCACGATTAAAAGAAGCAATTTACAAACATTTAAATGAACAAGATGGTTTAATATTAGGAATATGTAATGGATTCCAAGCATTAATAAAATTAGGACTAGTACCATACGGAGAAATTGTAGAGCCAACATCTAAAATGCCAACACTAACATACAACAACATAGCAAGGCACCAATCAAAATTGGTAACTACAAAAGTAGTATCAAAATTATCACCATGGTTTAGCAAAGTAGACTTAGGAGAAGAATTTGTAATACCAATTTCACATGGAGAAGGAAAATTTGTAGCAAGCGAAGAAGTAATGCAAGAACTAATAGCAAATGGGCAAGTAGCAACACAATATGTAGACGAAAAAGGAAACGCAACATACGACATAGATTACAATCCAAACGGTTCAGTATATGCAGTAGAAGGAATAACAAGCAAAGACGGTAGAATACTTGGAAAAATGGCACATTCAGAAAGAAGTTATAGAGGAAATATAATAAATGTACCAGGAAATATGGACCAAAAACTATTTGAATCAGGAATAGAATACTTTAAATAATTTATAAAAAAGATATTTTCAAAAATAAAAATGAGGCACACATCGTATGCCTCATTTTTGTTAATTCCATATTTTATTTTACAACTATATTATAAATTTTATTTTTTACATAGATTTCTTTTACAACATTTTTTCCATCTAGTAAACTAGCAACAGCTTCGAGAGCCTTTGATTTTACACTTGATTCATCTTCATCTAAAGCAATTTTAATAGTTGCCTTTACTTTACCATTTATTTGAACAGGAATTTCCTTTTCACTATCTATTGTTTTAGCTTCATCATATTTAGGCCAGCTAGATTCGCAAATTGGCTTAAATCCTAATTGCTCATTTAGTTCCTCTGTAATATGAGGAGCAATAGGGTTTAATAAAGTTAATAACAAATGATAATCTTCTTTTGTTATTTTATCCTCAGCATCAAAGCTATTAGCCAAAATCATTAATGCTGATACAGCTGTGTTATAAGCCATTGTTGTTAAATCAGTTTGCATCTTTTTAATTGTTTTGTGGATAATAGGTTCTAATTTTTTAGAATAACCTTCTCCATCACCAATCTTATCTTTTAAACGAATAACTTTGTCTATAAAACGTTTGCAACCTCTTAAAGAATCTGTACTCCAAGGAGCATCTTGTGTATAATCACCCATAAACATTTCATAAAGTCTTAAAGTATCTGCACCATATTCATTAACTATATCATCAGGATTAATAACATTTCCTTTAGATTTACTCATTTTTTCATTATTAGACCCCAAAACCATACCATGGCTAACACGAGTCCAAATCATTTCTTTTTTAGGAACTAAACCAATGTTATATAAGAATTGAACCCAAAATCTTGCATATAGTAAATGCCTTGCAGTATGCTCCATACCACCATTATACCAATCAACTCTATTCCAATATTTCATAGCATCCATCGAAGCAAATTCTTTATCATTATGAGGATCCATAAATCTTAAGAAATACCAGCTAGAACCAGCCCAGTTAGGCATTGTATCAGTTTCCCTTCTAGCTTTTCCACCACAATGAGGACAAGTTGTATTTACCCAATCGGTAATGTTTGCAAGAGGACTTTCTCCACTTTCAGTTGGTTCATATTCTGCAACATCTGGTAACAATAAAGGTAAATCTTCTTCCTTCATTGGTTGCCATCCACATTTCTCACAATAAATCATAGGAATAGGTTCTCCCCAGAATCTTTGACGAGAAAATACCCAATCTCTCATTTTATAATTATTTACTTTTCTAGCAATACCTTTTTCTACTAATTTATTTGTAATAGCCTCTTTAGCTTCTTCAACAGTAAGACCAGTAAATTCTTCTGAATTAATCAATTTACAACTTTTACCTAAATAATCTTGTTTCTCAAAAGCAGATTCACTAACATCTCTACCATCAATAACTTGAATCATTTCCAAATTGTGTTCTACAGCATATTCAAAATCTCTTTGGTCATGAGAAGGAACGGCCATAACAGCCCCAGTTCCGTAGTCTCCTAGAACAAAGTCACCTAAAAATACAGGAACTTCTTTTCCATTAACAGGATTAATAGCCATAATTCCATCTACTCTGCAACCTGTTTTACCTTTATTTAGCTCTGTTCTATCCATAGCAGATTTTTTAGCAGTTTCTTTAATATATTCATTAACTTCCTCTTTATTTTTTACTCTAGGCATTAATTCTTTAATTAACTTGCCATCAGGAGCAATAACAAAAAATGTAATACCATAAACTGTTTCAATACAAGTTGTAAATACAGAAAATTTACCTCCACCAACAATTTGCACATCAAGTTCAACACCAGTAGATTTACCAATCCAGTTAATTTGACCAAGTTTTACTCTATCAGCAAAATTAGTATCATCTAAACCTTTTAATAAATCTTCTGCATAATTGCTCATTCTAAGCATCCATTGAGATTTTTCTTTTTGCTCAACTGTACTACCACATCTTTCACAAACTCCACCAGCTGCATCTTCATTAGATAAAACAGATTTACAAGTAGGACACCAGTTTACAGGAATAGTATCTTTATATGCCATACCATGTTTATAAAATTGTAAGAATTGCCATTGAGTCCATTTATAATAATCTGGGTCAGTAGTAGAAAATTCACGAGACCAGTCAAAAGAAAAACCTAAATCTTTCATTTGTCCTTTAAAAGTATGAATATTTTCTTTTACAGCTTCCTTTGGGTGAATATGATTTTTAATAGCATATTGTTCAGCAGGAGCACCAAAAGCATCCCAGCCCATTGGATATAAAACATTATAACCTTGCATTCTTTTCATTCTAGCCAAAGCATCTTGAGCAGTATAGCTTCTAACATGTCCAACATGAAGCCCAGCTCCAGAAGGATAAGGAAACTCTACCAATATATAATATGGTTCCTTTTTATCTCCAGTAACTGCTTTAAAACTTTGCTTTTCATCCCAATAATTTTGCCATTTTTTTTCTATCTCTTTATGATTATAATCCATAGCATATCTCCTCATTTCTATAAAATAAATGTTAAAAAACTCGCAAAGCGAAAGTTCCCTAAATAATATTGAAAAGATTATATAACAAAAATCAAAATAAATAAAGTAAAAACTATTAAAATTTGTAAATATCTGATATAATAGGGCAAACAATTTAGAAAGAAGGAAAAAACATGAAAGCATTAATTACAGGAGCCTCATCAGGTTTAGGAAAAGAAATGGCAAAAATATTAAGTGAGCAAGAAATAGAACTAGTTTTAGTAGCAAGAGAACAACAAAAACTAGAAGAAGTACAAAAAGAACTAAAAACAAAAACACAAATAATATGCATGGATTTAAGCCTTGCAGAAAACTGTGTGGAACTATATAAACAGGTAGGAGATATAGATATACTAATAAATAATGCAGGATTTGGAACTTGTGGAGAATTTATAGAAACAGACTTAATAACAGAACTAAACATGATAAACACAAATGTATGTGCAGTCCATACACTAACAAAATTATTCTTACAAGACATGTGCAAGAAAAATAGTGGATATATATTAAATGTAGCATCAATAGCAGGATTTATGCCAGGACCACACATGGCAACATACCATGCTACAAAAGCATACGTATTAAAACTAACACAAAGTATCTACGAAGAACTAAGAAAAAGAAACTCAAATGTAAAAATAAGTGCACTATGTCCAGGACCAATAAAAACACCATTCTTAGAAAAAGCAAACGTAGAATTTAAAACAAAAGTTATGACAAGCACAGAAGTTGCAAACTATGCAATAGACAAAATGTTTGAAGGAAAATATATGATATTACCAGGAGCAAACAACAAAATGATAAGATTTTTAAGCAAAATAGTACCAGACAAAACAATAGGAAAAATAGTGTACAACATGGAAACAAAAAGAAAATAGAGGAGGTACATTATATGAAAATAGGTCTAGCATTAGCAGGAGGCGGAATAAGAGGCGCAGCACACATAGGTGCAATAAAGGCACTAGAAGAAAACGGAATAGAAATAGAAGCAGTAGGAGGAACATCAGCCGGAAGTATAGTAGCTGCCCTATATGCAATGGGATATAAAACAGATGAGATAATAAAATTATTTAGAGAATTTTCTAGTCAGGTTTTATCTTTAAGCCCTAAATATATATGGGAATCTATTAAAGCCACAAGAGATATA
>UMAI01021273.1_pt1 | contig 24091 bp, 21 predicted proteins | sample 1963701 | NCBI WGS metagenome assembly UMAI01 (sample SAMEA4835915, study PRJEB28245) | human gut metagenome | biome: gut microbiome; material: fecal sample | place: Denmark | collected 2008
GATATACTCTTTATTATTCTCTTTTATGAGATTTCTACACATAAAAAAAGATGTAATTTTAAATTAAAAAACTACATCTTATTATTTAAAGTTTAATTATTTCTGTTTTATCAAAGAGGACTAAAATAGCTTCAATAATAAAGACAACTCCTAAAATTATAAAGAAGAAGTCTAACCAGTTAGCACATATAATAAATATACCTGCAACAATCATTAAAACTGGACCAATAATAACTTGTACAGCTCTACTAACTTTAGATACGACTATAAGTCTATAAGCGCCTAAAGCAATAAATAAAGCACCAATTATAATTACGATGACGTTTTGTAAGAACCAGCTACCTATAATCATCAATACGCCACCAACAATATATAAAACTCCTTCAAGCCATTTCTTGTCGATAAGTTTCAAGATACCTAATACAATAACAAAAGCTCCTAATATTGTAATTACGACACTAATTACACCACTCTTCATGCAACAAAATAAAATACCAAGTACTAAATAAGCTATAAATTTTATTATGTTGTTCTTAGTCAAATTTAAATTCTTCATATAGCAATTCCTTTCACTCGATTAATAATACCACTAATAATAGATTAAACAAAAGAATATATAAAATTATTTTAATTATTAGCTATAATATATTTGTTAAGGTATTACTTATGGATTACAAAGAAGCGATTAAAATAATAGAAAAGAAATATAAAGTAAATGTTATCGATGACGTGCTAACTGAAATATACGTTGATAAACTTTTAAATCCATTTAATTTTTATTTTTTGTGTTTAGTAAATTGCAAAACTAGAGTAATAATTTCTGACTTAGCAAATACAGCTGATATATTTTACGACAAAGACGAAGAATATTTTAAAAATATATGTGAGAAATATAATATTTCATTTAATAACTGGCACATAGAGAGAACTTTCACTAACATGTTTGATTTAGAAGAATTCATTTATCTTTTAGATGAAATTAGTGAAGATAATGCTGATAAATATTAAAAACAGCTTTCCAATGATGTAAATTCATTTTAAAAGCTGTTATTTTTTACTATTTTTCTATTTTATTTAAATAGTGCCATAAGTTTAACATGTAAGACTTTTCGTATCCTAATGTTACTTTCTTCTCTTTTGACTTATTTATATTTTTCTTTAATACTGGTTTAACTACTCCGTCTTTCTTTCTATAAACGACTTGATTGATTGAGCTAAATCGCAATAATTCTTTAGAAAAGAATCTTAACGAATTAAAATTAGCAATATAAATACAACTATCTTTATCTATTGCACTTTGTTTTTTCTTGTCTTGCAAAAGATTCATATAGCCTTCAATATCATAATCAAGATTAACACAAAAATATGTTTGAGGCTTTCCACCTTCATATATATTTTGACCGACCCCTAAAAATTCAATATGTACTTTATTTAAATCAAGTTTAGTCAAATCAATTTTTAAACGTGAGCCTAAATCGTCTATAATTGCATCGTTAAATAAAAACTTTGAATCTATATGATTGGAACAATCTTTTGGAAAATGCAATTTAGCTGCTATTGAAGCCGTAGCACATTTTTTTGAAATTGTTGAATCCCCAGCTCTACGTGGAATTAACAACAAATTATTATTTAAAAATACAAGAGCATTAATACCAACGTGATTAGATAATTTAGAATTTTCTAATGATCCTATATACGGACCATGTTCATAAATATCTCTTAATCTGAGATTATCTACTATTTTGTAATCTATAGCTCTATTAGTTACTAAATGATTATAAAAATTACTACGTGATGTATAAAAAACCACTTTATCATCTAATACTTTAACAGAATCAAGTCGAATAGTATCTTCATTGCTTTTTGTACTACGACTATGGATCGAATATAAATCTGTAAAATTATTTTCAATTAAACCAGTCAACTCAAAATATTTATCTTTGTCATCGATTACTTCAAATTTATGCTTTCCATCATTAACAAAAATTTCATGATAAATAAAAGTATTTTTTGTTCCATTAAGCTCAACTATTTTCTTATAGCTTGGATCAGCATTATAAAGCTTGAGTAGTTCACTTGTATCTCCAGAAACTTTAATTTTATCTTCTAATGATCCAAAAAATAAATTAATTATTTTGATTAAGAAAGTTGATAATACAAAACCTATCATGGTAGAAATAACAGTTGCTGATAAATCCCCTGGCATTAGCAAAGAAATAATTAATGTAACTAAAACATAAAAGATAATTTCAATGATATTTTTAATAGCTTTTTCAGATTTAAAAAAATAATAAATTTTAACAAATATTTTCTTCATAATATTTTACTACCCCTAATAATACTTTATGAATTTTTAAACTATCTTCGCTTTTAATAATTCCATTATAATTCTTAAAATAATTATAATAGTGAGCTTTTAAACGTTCCATTTCATCAAATTTGTATATATTATTTCCATCAATAATTGTTTGAAGAGAATGCTTTATATCTATTCTTCTACCGTCATAAATAACATAACTTTCTTTGTTGTTTAGTTTATTACGCCAATCAACTTCAATAGAGACTTTAACATTATCAATTAATAATTTTGCGTTAACGTATATTGGCAACTTTGTTTTTACACATCTGATAATATCTACTTTTTCTATTTGATATTTATTAAACGGCAACCACATCTTAATAAGACTTAAAGCGTTTACTCCACTGTCTATAAAAGCTCCTTCAAGTTTTATCTTATCTTGATTAATTGACTTGCCATCATCGCTATATGGATCATCTACATGTATAGATATTTCACTAATTTTATCCTTATCGTAAAGCTTATTAAAGCCTATAACCTCAGAACCATTTTGCCAGTGATAACTCACTTCAAATATAAGATTATGCTGTTTAGCATAATTCATCAGTTCGACATATTGGTCTATATCCAAAACACCTGGTTTTTCAACTATAACATTTACACCACGTTTCAAAGCATAATATGCTATTTCATAATGTGTTTTTGGTGGAGTGGAAATGATTAAATAATCTAAATTCTCTTTTTCAATCATTTCTCTATAATCTTCATAAAATGGATAGCTTTCAAATAATGATTTTGATAAAAACGATTTATTAATATCACAAATTGCACGCAATTTTAAATAGTGTGATGAATTAAGGCCATTAAGATAATATTTAGAAATGGTTCCCATTCCAACAATACCTGCAGTTTTCATAGTTACAATTTTCCTTTAAAAAATTATAACATTGATTTTATCAAAATATAAAATAAAAAAATAAATAAATTAAATGTTTTCTAAACTAACTCCTAGTTTTTTGTTAATTTTAACAATTGTGTTATAAGTTTTTTTACTATACCAATTAAATTTGGTATCTTCAACTCTTTCAATACTTATTTCATAACAAGGGGTTATTGATTGAGAATAGTTGTTTTCATCTTTATTAACTTCTGAAGTGGAATATATAAAATGATGTTGCAAAGAAGAAAAAGCGTAGTTTTCATCAAGCGGAGTATATACATAATTTGGAAGCATCTCAGCAATTAATCCTTTTTGGACATATGATCCAACATAGTAATAATCTTCACTATTTAAATATGAATATACATCACTAGAGTACGAAGTATATTCATCTATTGTAAGATTAATATAAAGACTATTATCATCAATCAAACTAGAAGTCTTATTAATTAACTTTGGAAAATCAGTAGTTAATTCATATTTAATAAGAGTCTCATCACTAAAATACTTATTATTTATCTTCTTACTACAAGAGGTCAAAGGCATTAATAAAATAAAAGGTAAAATTTTTAAAACTATTTTTTCATTTTAACTCCTTAAAATAATAAATAATCTTTAATAATTTAAGACTAATTGTCAATCCTAACTATTATTTTATAATATCAAATTTTACATATAAAAAAAGTCCAATACAAGCGTATCAGACAAATTCTATTCTATTGGTGACCCGTACGGGATTCGAACCCATGAATGCATGCGTGAAAGGCATGTGAGTTAAGCCACTTCTCCAACGGGCCTTTAGATAAAAAATGGCGCTTAGTGTAGGGCTCGAACCTACGACCGATCGGTTAACAGCCGATTGCTCTGCCAACTGAGCTAACTAAGCGGCACGTCCATTATAATATCATAGGAATATCACGTTTGCAACAACTTTTTGATTTTTTTTGAAAATATTATTAGTAGCCAAAACTAAAAGATATTTTCTTTGATTCTAAGTAAAAAAGTTATAGTGCGTTATTGCAAATTAAAAGCCAGAAATTAATCTGGCTAAATAATTACATTTTCTTTTCGATAAGATTTTTTAAATCTTCAACTGTAGAAATGGAATACATTTCTTCATCTTCAAATTCGAAACCAAATTCTTCTTCAATAGCAGCTAAAATATCTGCGATATCTAAGGAATCCAATCCAAGATCTTTAAGTTTACTTTCTGGAGTAATTTCTTTTCCCTTAATAAACTTTTTAACAATCTTACTTAACTTTTCATAAATATCCATAAAAATTCTCCTTAAATCCTTTTTATTTTAACACTAAAGATATTAAAAATCTACTTTTTAAGAGCAACAAAAAAGTCCGACATGCGGACTATTGTTTAGCGACCTTTGCGTCTGGCTTGTTCGCTCTTTAATTTACGACGTAAGCCTGGCTTGAGATAAGCTTCGTGTTTGCGAGCTTCAGCTAAGGTACCTGCTTTGTTGACTTGTCTCTTGAAACGGCGTAAAGCTTCGTCTAAGGACTCGTTTTCACGTACGGTGGTTTTTGGCATAATATTTCCACCTCCTTCTGAAGCGGTGTTCGCTTTAAAACCATATGAATTATACTCATATTTAAATGTAAACGCAAGATAAATTAAGCTTTTATTGTGTTTTTATCGACATTTTTTATTACAAATAATTTTATATTAAAAATTTATTGTCTTTCTCTCGTTTAAATTGAAATAAACATTTATAATATAAGTATGATTAAAGAAGATTTTAATTTTTATCCTTTAAACGTTTTATCCGAATATTCATTGCTAGAGAGTGCTTTAAAAATTGAAGATTATATTGCAAAATTAAAACTATTCAATTATAAAGGCGGTGCTATAGCCGATTTAAACCATACATATGGATATGGTCCTTTTAGCGTTCAAATGAAAAAGAATAATTTAAAATCAATATACGGCTTGACTTTGGATATTTGTCTTAATGGCGAAATTATCAAAGTATCTTTTTATATTAAAAATAACGATGGTTATAAAAACATATTAAAAATAGTAAATAGTATTGATTTAACAGAGCCACTTAAAGTTGATTCATATGAGCTTAAAGGATTGATTGCTGTTATTCATACTTCATCAATAACAAAAATTGACTTGTATAAAAACTTAATTTATAAGCTTTCTAACAAAGTTGATAATTTATATTTAGGATTAGAAATATATAATCAAGATGATATAACAAAAGCAAATTTAATAAGAAATTTTGTAAAAGTATATCCTTATAAATTAATTGCTTTTCCTAACATTTTATATGCCAATAAAAAAGATCATGAAGCTTATCAAATTCTTAATGCCATAAAAGAAAAATCTACTATTGAGTCATTAAATCAAGAAGGACCATACTTTATTTTAAGCCCAAAAGCTTTAGGCGTATTATATTCTAATGAAGAGATAAATAATACAGTAGAAATAGCAAATGATTGTACCTTTAATTTTTTAGATATTAAAGGACATATGCTCAAATTCTATCAAGAACAAAAAGAAAGTGATAATAAATTAAGGCAACTCGCTTTTGAAAATGCCAATAAATTAAATTTATCTAGCGACGTTTACTTAAAAAGAATTGAAAAAGAACTTAATATAATTTCTAAAATGGGCTATTCAGATTATTTTTTAATAGTTTCTGATTATATAAATTACGCAAAATCAATAGGAATTTTAGTCGGGCCAGGCCGTGGATCATCAGCAGGTAGTTTAGTTTCATATGTTTTAGGAATAACTGAAATTGATCCGCTAAAGTTTAACCTTAGTTTTGAAAGATTTTTAAATCCATTAAGAGTAACAATGCCTGATATTGATGTCGATATCGAAGAAGAAAGACGTATAGAAGTAATAGACTATATTAAAAGAAGATATGGTGAAGATAAAGTAGCTAATATTGTTACTTTTAACACAATCAAACTTAAGAGCTCTATTAGAAACGTTGGAGATGTTTTAAAATACATTCCAGCAAGAGTAGATACTTTAGCTAAATCAATTGCCAAGAATTCAAAAAGCACAAATTTTGAAGAAGAAGCTAAAAACAACTATTCTTTTAACAAACTTTTATCTGACAAATACTATCAAAATATAGTTTCTAAAGCTAACAAAATTGTCGGTTTTCCAACAAACACTTCAATTCATGCAGCTGGAATTATTTTATCTAACACGCCATTAAATGAATCAATTGAATTTAAAAATGGTATTGTTAATCAAGAATTCAGCTATTTAGAACAATTAGGATTTTTAAAAATGGATATCTTAAGTTTATCTAATTTGACATTTATAAAAAATATCAGAAATTATATTAAAGAACTTGGATATAAAGATATAAATATTTCCGAAAATTTAAACGACCAAAAGTCATACGAAATTTTAAATAAAGGTATGACGTTAGGTATTTTCCAACTTGAATCATATGGAATAAATGAAGCTATAAAGCAAATAAAACCTACTTGTTTTAATGATCTAGTTGCTCTCCTTGCTTTATTTAGGCCAGGGCCAATGGCTAATATACCTATATACGCCAAAAGAAAAGAGGAAAATAAGATTCCATCTTCAGGATATAAAGCACTCGACAATGAATTAAAAGAAACATACGGAATAATTATCTATCAAGAACAAATTATTCGCATTGCACAAATAGTTGCGAAATTTGAACCTGGAAAAGCTGATCTTTTACGTCGCGCAATTTCTAAAAAAGACACTTCCAAAATGATGGCCTTAAAAGAAGAATTTATAAATGGCTCTATCAATAATGGTTATCAAAAAAGCGACGCCGAAAATATCTATAATTTAATTCTTAAATTTTCAAATTACGGCTTTAACAAATCCCACTCAGTTTCATATTCAATGATTTCACTTTTGTTGCTTTATTATAAAGCGCATTATCCTCTAGCTTTTTATAGTGCTCTATTAGAAACAACATCAACATCAGATAAAAACTTCATAAAGCTTATACGAGAAGCACGATATTTTGGTATAAAAATTAAAAATCCAGACATTAATATCAGTAACTCTTCTAAACCAGTTGTATTAGACAATTGTATTTATTTACCATTTAAAACAATATCTGGAATAAATAAAGGTGTCTATGAATCTTTAGTTACTAATAGAAATAATAAATTTTGTTCTTTATCTAATGTTATAGTAAGCCTTCGAAAATCAAATTCGTTAGATATTAATAGCTTTAAATCGTTAATAAATGCTGGCGTTTTCGACTCGTTTGGTTATACGCGTGGAGGACTTATTGAAAGCTGTCCTCAATTAATACAAGATAGCGAATATATGCTAGGTGATGAAACTTTGGATATTAAAAGAAGTGATGACAAAGTTAAAAATTTAATTAGAGAAAAAGATACATTAGGAGTTTGCTTATCAATAAAGATAAAAGATCTTATAACGACAAAGGAAGGATATATTCCTTTGATTATAACTAAAGAAGAAATAAAAACATCAACCGGTTATGTTAATTTTGTAACAGATGGATATAACGAATATAGAATTATATCAAGTAAACCACAAGGTTTAACTACTTATGATAAGATACTAGTTTCAGGAAATATTGATAGAAACACTAACCGCATAACTAACGCATCAATTATAAAGGAGAAATAACATGTCAAAAACATATATTATCGATGGAAATTCATTATTATTTAGAGCTTTTTATGCATTATTTAGACCTGGTGTTGAACTTATGCACAGCAAAGATGGAACACCTACAAACGCTATTTACTCTTTTAAAAATATGATGCAAAAAATAAAAAGCGAATTATCTGATAATGACAAGATGATCGTTTGCTTTGATACAGATAGCAAGACATTCCGCTCAAAAGAATTAGAGACGTATAAAAAGAATAGAAAGCCACTTGAACCAGCCTTAAAAGTTCAACTTCCATTAGCCAGAAAGCTTTTAGATGCAATGGGTATTTTTTACTATGAACTTCCAGGATATGAAGGTGATGATATTGCCGGTTCACTAGCTAAATATGCTGCCAAATTAGGTGATGAAGTAACTCTATTTACATCAGATAAAGACTTTTTACAACTTTTAGACGACAACATTGTCGTTAAGTTTCTTAGAAAAGGTTTATCTGAAATAGAGCTTTTCACTAAAGATAACATTTATGAAAAATTAGGCTTTAGAGCTGATCAGGTCACTGATTATAAGGGATTAGTAGGAGATACATCAGATAACTTTAAAGGAATACCTGGTATCGGCGAAAAAACAGCCGTTAAACTTTTAAATGAATACGGACACCTAGAAGAAATAATCATTGGTATGCAATCTTTAAATACAAAAACAGCAAAAAATATAGTTGAAAACGCTGAACTTGGAAGATTTTGTAAGCACATAGCCACAATAATAACAGATATGCCAAATATTAATGAAGTTTATGACAAAGGACAAGTTAAAGATTTTAACTATCTTGAACTACGAGCTTTTTATAAAAAATATGACTTATATAAATTTTATAAAGAACTAGAAGATGAAATGAAAAGACGTGAAGGAGAACAAATGTCGCTAGGCTTTGACGAAGAAAGATTAGAAGCTTATTCTAATTTTGAATTTGTCGAAACTCAAAAAAATAAAAACTCTTATAGTATTAAAGAGCTAACAACGTTAAAAGATATCGATGTTTCATCCGTAGTTGTATCCTTTAGCGGTGAAAATCCACATAACGGAACAATAGATTGCTTTTATTTATCTAATGGAAAAGAAATATTTTATATTTCGAAAGATAACGCTATAAAAGACGATTATTTTAAAACTTATTTAGTTTCTCCAAAACAAAAATCTACTTACAACTTAAAAGCATTAATTGTCATAGCTAATAGACTTGGATTACCAACACCTATCGGCTTTGATTTCGATTTGCTTCTAGCAACATATTTAATTGATGCTGATGTAGAAAGTGAACCTAAAGCAATATTAAATTGTTATGGAATAAACGATGAAACTTTACCTGCTTACGCATTGCTTTCTTTAAAATCGGTAGAACTTAAAGATTCAGTTTTAAACAAACTTAAAGAGCTTGAGGAAATCGATCTTTTTGAAAAAGTAGAAATGCCATTAACAAAAGTTTTAGCAACAATGGAGATTGAAGGATTTCCTATCGATAAAGAAACACTAGCTAAAATTAATGAACAATATAAAGAAAGATTAACCAAAACAAAAGATAAAATTATCCAATATATCGGTCATGAAATAAATTTAAATTCTCCAAAGCAAGTTGGCGCTTTATTGTTTGAAGAACTTGGATTAACTAATCCAAAGAGCAAAAAATCAACTTCAACAAGTTTTGAAGTACTAAACGCTATGAAAAATCAACATCCTATAATTGAACTTTTAATTGATTATAGAAAAATTAATAAAAGTATCTCTAGCTATACAGAATCTTTACCTCAACACATATTTAGCGATGGTAAAATACACGCTATGTTTAATCAAGCTTTGACAACTACTGGAAGATTGTCAATGAGTGAACCAAACTTACAAAATATTAGCATCAGAAACGAAGAAAGCAAAGAGATAAGAAAAGCCTTCTTCTATCCTAATAACGAATTTTATATCATGTCATTTGACTATTCACAAATAGAATTAAGAATGATTGCTTCCCTTGCTAACGTAACGCAGCTTCTAGACGCTTTTAATAGCGATGTAGACATTCACACAACCACTGCTTCTGTTGTCTTCCACGTGCCTTTAAATGTAGTAACACACGATATGCGTAGAAAAGCCAAAGCAGTCAACTTTGGAATTGTATATGGAATTTCTTCATATGGATTAGCTGAACAACTAGAAATATCAAGAACTGAAGCTAAAGAAATAATGGATAATTTCCACAGCACCTTCACCGGTCTAGAAGAATATAACAACAACGTCATAAATTTTGCCAAATCACATGAATATGTCACGACAATTTTAAATAGACGAAGATATTTAAAAGATATTAATTCTGAAAACCATACTCTTAGAGCTTTCTCTGAAAGAGCTGCAATAAATACAACTGTTCAGGGCTCAGCCGCTGATTTAATAAAAGTTGCAATGATAAAAATTGATGAAATGCTTAAAAATTATAAAACCAAAATGGTTCTTCAAATCCACGATGAACTTATATTTAAAGTTCCTAAGGATGAAAAAGGAATCATTGAAGATAAGATCATAGAAATAATGGAAAATGCATTAAAGTTAAAATGTCGACTTAAAGTCGAAGGCTCTAGCGCTTTTTGCTGGTATGATGCCAAATAGGAGAAAATACTATGCCTGAATTACCTGAAGTAGAAACTGTAAAAAGAATATTAAATAACGCAGTTAAAGGAAGAACAATAATTGATGTTAATGTCTTATATAAAAGATTAATTCAATCAGATTACTCTGAATTTATTACGAATATTAAAGGATTAAAAATTGGAAACGTTAATCGTAAAGGAAAATTCTTAGTCTTTGATTTAGGAACTAAGTCACTTATTGTTCACTTAAGAATGGAAGGAAAGTTTTTCCATCTAAATGGACTTGAAGCTAATTTAGACAAACACACATCGCTTTATTTTACTTTAGATGATGGAAGTTATCTTTTCTTCAAAGATACAAGAAAATTTGGAGTTATGTATCTAAAAGATAAAGATAAAACTTATATTGAACCACCATTAACAGAAGTTGGTCCAGAGCCTTTTGAAATCACAGAAATGGACTATTTAAAAAGAGCTTATTCTAGAATAAACAAGTCTCTTAAAGAAGCCTTGCTTGACCAAAAAATTATGTGTGGTTTAGGAAATATATATGCTGATGAAGTTGCCTTTGCTTCAAAATTAAGTCCATTTATGAAAGCTAAAGATATAACTGAGGAAGATTCTAAAAATTTGATTTTAAACTCTCGTATAATTCTTAAACAAGCAATAGAAAATGGCGGGTCAACTATTAAAAGTTATCATCCAGCTGAAGGAATATCCGGTTTATTTCAAACTTTCTTAAAAGTATATGGACATGAGAATCAAGAGTGTCCTACTTGCCATACAAAGTTAAAAAAGAGATTTGTTGGTGGTCGTGGAACGACATTTTGTCCTAAGTGCCAACACGTTAGTTATACAATCGGTTTAACAGGAGAAATCGCCTCAGGGAAATCTACAGTTTTGAAATTATTCAAAGACTTAGATGTATATACTTTCTCAGCTGATGAATGTGTTCATAATTTATATACTAATCCAACATTCATAAAATTATTAAAGTTAAAATTCCCAGAAGTTATAATTGATAATTCAATTTCAAAAGATGTTATCTACAACTTATTTAACACAAACAAAACATTTAAAGCACGTTATGAAAGATTTATTTGGAGCGTTGTAAAGGACAAATTAAACGAATTCTTAATCTCTCATACAGACAAGATTGTTGTAGCCGAGATTCCACTACTATTTAATGCAGGATATGACAAGCTTTTCTCATTTACAATTGGAGTTGAAGCTAAAAATGAGACAAGATTAAAATATTTATCAGATAGAGATGCTGATAACTATAACAATCAAAATAATATAAGCAAATCAAACAAATACGCTGAAAATAGAAACAAACTTGACTATATAATTTCTAATGAAGGTTCAATTGAAGATTTAAATAATCAAGTTAAAGAAATTTATTCAAAAATACTTAATAGTTAAAAAAATCCAACCGGTTGGTTGGATTTTTATTATTCTTCTTCTTTATCGTTTGTTAAATCAATATCTTCACGAACTTTAACACGTCCTGATTTGATTTCTTTTTCGATTTGTTTTTGAACTTCTTTATCAATTTTTTTGATCTTTTTTATTTCTTTATGAGTGAATTGATTATTTAAGCCTTTTTTCTTACGCTCTTCATTCTCTTTAATTTCTTGTTCAAAGACTTTTTCTAAAGCTGTAACACAATAATCTAAAGCGTATTGCTTTGCATATTCGATATATTTCTTAGATAAAGCTTCTTTTTCTTCTGGATGTTCATAGAAGTATTCAATTTGTTCTCTTAAGCTATTATAATTTCCAGCTTCAAATAAGCAATGAGGATCTTGAGCAAATTGTTTAGTTGCTGTTAATTCTGAATTAGAAATAACAGGTACTAAACCACAAGTGAAGGCTTCCATACAAGAAATTGCTTCAATTTCAGCATCAGAAGCATGTACATATAAATCTGAATAATTGATTACTTTTAAAAGTTCTGGTTGTGGTAAGAATTCAAATTTAACTGGATTTGCCAAATACTTTTTAGAAAGTTTTTGTAAATGTTTTTTCCAAGGTCCTTTACCACATAAAATAAGTTGAATATTTTTGTTATATTTACTAGTACCAATAGCTTTAATTAAGAAATCTTGTCTTTTTTCTCTTGAAAGTCTACCAACCATCAAAATAACATACTTATCTTTTAATTCTTCAGGCTTTTCAACTTCCATAGGAACAAATGTTGGAGCAACACCATTACTAATAACGTGTAAATTAGCTTTATATTTATGCTTAACCAATTGATCTCTAATCATTACTGATGGACAATGGATATGATTTATATATTGATAGAATCCTTTTCTAAATTGATTATATAAAATATCATTAATCTTTTTGACCTTACCAACAAAGCAAGTATATGTAATGTTTTCAGGTTGGCAGTGGAAAGCTGCAGTTGTAGCAACACCAAGTTCCTTAGCAATTAATCTTGCTCTTCTTTGAATTGGGAATGGTAAAAGTAAGTGAACAACATCAGAACCTTTAATTGCTTTCATCAATACTTCATCATCTGGTTTAGCAAAAATCATACCTTGACTTCTAACTAATCCATCAAATACTGGAATCTTATAGCAATCTACTCCATAGAAATATGGATCGTCGTTATTATCTTTTCCTTTTGGGTTATATGCTACAATTCTAACTTCATGACCATGTTGTCTAAGAACTTCAGCAAATCGCATGGTAGTTACTGTTGTACCATTATTTACTTGACCATATTGGTCCATTACTAATGTAATAATCATTTCAAACTCCTAATTACTATTTTCTTCTTCTGTAGTTTCTAAAGCTTCGTCACCATCAACTAATTCATCAGTAGTTGTTGACTCTTCAGTTGAATTTGTCTCTTCGTTTTCAATGACTTCTTCTACTTTTTCATTTTCAACTTCACTTTGTGTTTCTTTTTCTAAAGCAGAATCTGTAGTTGCTTCTGTTTCATCACTTAAAACAATTTGTTCACTTCTTTCAACTACCTTATTACTCTTAGAGAGATGTGGGTGTAACATTGGCCATAATAAGGCTGAGAATGGTTTCTTACCTTTATGTTCTTCTTTATACTTTTCAACTTTTTCTTCGTGTAATTGAATCTTAGCTTTTTCAATTCTTATCTTATGTCTTTTAGCAAGCCATTTACGAACAGTCTTATTTTTTGTTGCAATTCTATTTCCGACAGAGTCTGTTACAACGTTATATAAGACATCAATCTTATCACTCTTGTCATTACTTTCTAAAATGTATTTTTCTAATCTAGAAGGATCAATAGCAAAAGAAATTGAACTACGAGCTGGAACAGCAGGTTTTTCTGATAAACTTCTTTCGTTCGTATATTCTGAAATAAAATCAATTTCTTGATTTTTGTATTGAAATCCAAATCCATGAATAATAACATCTCTGAAGTTTGTGTTATAAATTGTTAATACAACTTTTTCACTATTCTTATTTGATTCTTTTTTAATATTTGCTTCCATCTTAAGAGAAGAATCAACTGTATTTTTAACAATAACTTTGACTTTTATTAAAACAAATGTAAGTATTACCCCTAAAGCTATTAACAAAACTATAGCAATAAATACTAACAATCCTGCATTTGCATTTATCCACTCCATAATATTTTTCTCCTTTTAAATGATTATAACCTATAAGAAGTATAAAATCGATAAAATGATATAATTAAATAGTAAAATTTGGCTTTATTTGCGTACACGTTTATAGAAAAATAAAATATATCACCTAAAAAAGCAACTCATAAGAGTTGCCTTATAATTGAAATTTCTTTTGTATGCTAAATTTGTGTTGAGAAATTGGTGCATCGTTAGGAAAAACTAGTTCATAGCAATTAAGCATCATTCTTTTTGTGTTCTTAGCATATTCCTTAGCGTATTTTGTATCGCCAATAATCGGATGTTTTATTGCAACAAAAGCTAACCTTATTTGATTTTTCCTGCCTGTAACAAGTGAAATATCAACAAGAGTATTTGTGCCATCGTTTTTTACAACAACATAATCTGTTATTGCTTCTTTCCCATGATTAGAAATAAAAACATTTCCAAATTTATCTTCAACTAATTTAATCTTAATTCTGTCTTTATCTTTTTTTAATATTCCAGCAACAATCGCCTCATATTTTCTAATTACAGTTCTATCTTCAAAATAACTTTGCAATTTAATTTTTAAATCATAATCTTTAGCAAAGACAACAAGCCCACTTGTAAGTTTGTCTAATCTATTAACTATAAACACCTTAGCATATTTATCTTTTTCTTTAACATGTAAAGAAACCATGTGAAATAAGTTAGGCTCATTTTTGTCATTTGATGCTATTGTTAATAGTCCTGATGGTTTATCTACAATTAAGATTTTATCATCTTCATATATGATTTTATATTTTAAACTTTTCATTCAAATAATCTCGCAGCGGCTACAGCCTTATTCCATTTTTCTAATCTTTGCTTAGATTCTTTATATTCCATTTGAGGAGAAAACTTTTGATATGATAAATCTAATTTCTTTATATCTTCAAAATCTTTAAAAACCCCAGCGTTAAGTCCAGCCATAAAGTAAGCACCTAAAGCAGTAACTTCTTTCATTTTTGGACACAACAACTCTTTTTGTAAAATATCAGACTGAAATTGCATTAAATAAGAGTTTGAAGTAGCTCCGCCATCAACCAAGAACTTATATCCATCGACAAGTCCTGCTTCTTCAGTCATAGTTCGAATAACATCGTATGTTTGATAAGCTATGCTTTCTAAAGTTGCTTTAACTAGAACTTCCCTTGATGTAGCTCTTGTCATTCCAAATATAGCACCACGGCATTTTTCATCCCAATATGGCGTGCCTAATCCTGAAAAGGCTGGGACGACATAAACATCTTTATCTTCTTTAGCTAAAGATGCATAAACTTCACTTTCACTAGCTTTCTTTATAAGTTTTAATTCATCTCTCAGCCACTGTACAGCTGCTCCACCAATAAAAACAGAGCCTTCTAAAGCGTAAGTTATTTCACCTTTATAGCCAAGAGCTATAGTCGTTAATAATCCGTTTTTAGATATAACTTTGTCTTTACCTATATTAAGTAAAGTAAATAGTCCAGTTCCGTAGGTATTCTTAAGTCCACCTTTTTCAAATAATCTTTGTCCAAACAAAGCCGATTGTTGGTCACCAGCAACTCCCAAAATAGGTATTTCACTTCCTGGGAAAACAACAGCTTTCCCAAAATCGTCAATACTCATTTTAACCTCTGGCAACATCTTTCTAGGTATATCAAAAAGCTTTAAAAGATCATCGTCATAATCACACTTAAATATGTTATATAACGATGTACGTGAAGCGTTTGTAACATCAGTAGCAAACACCTTACCACCAGTCAATTTATAAATTAACCAAGTATCAACTGTTCCAAAAAGAACTTCACCTCTTCTAGCTTTTTCTTTTAAATTATATTTTTCAAGTAAACATATAATTTTTGAACAACTAAAATATGAAGAGACTTTTAAACCAGTCTTTTCCTTAATCATTCCTTCAAAAGCTTGATAGGAATTAGCTATATCTTCAGTTTCTTTTGATTGCCAAACAATTGCTTCAGTTAAAGGCTTTTGAGTTTTAGCATCAAATAACAATGTAGTTTCTCTTTGATTAGTAAGTCCAATACCAATTATTGAGCTAGTAGAAACACCGCTATTAATTAAAATTTCATTTACGCTGTCGACAACTGAAATAAATATTTCATTAGGATCAAGATTAACATATCCAGATTGAGGATATAAGCATCTAAGTTGTCTGACAGCTGAAGTAACTATATTTCCTTTTGTATCAAATAAGATAGCTCTAGTAGATGTCGTTCCTGAATCGATTGCAATTATATAGCGTTCGCTATAATCCATCTTAACGTCCACTTTCTAAAGTTAAAGCTTTTAAATGATCTGCTAATTCATTTGATAAAGAGTTATCATCTAAACGATATTGCCAGTTTGGTCCAAGTGTACCTGGAGTATTAAATCTATATTCTCCACCTTCATGTAATAAATCTTGCATTGTAAAGATAACAACTTCAGCGTTGCTTCTCATTAAAGAACCTATCATAGTTTCTTGAATATCTTCTACTCTAGAAAGTCCTAAGTATTCAAGCATCGATGGGACTAATTCTGGTTTAGTTTCAATGAAGTGCTTTAATGTATCGTTGTCGTGTGTTCCGATATAAGCAACACATTCTTTTTCATAGTTGTGTGGTAAATAGTCATTGCTTCTATCGAGTGGGGCATCAAAACCAAATTCATAAATTTTTAAACCTGGCCAGTTAGCTTCGGCTTTAAGATCTTTAACTTCTTGAGTTAAGAAACCTAAGTCTTCAGCAATAACATCCATGCCTTTACCAGCTTTTTTAATAGCGTTGACAAGATCCATACATGGCCCTTTAATCCAAGATCCATTTATTGCTGTAGTATCACCATATGGAACTGCCCAATAAGCTTCCATACCTCTAAAATGGTCTATTCTTAAGACATCAAAAAGTCCAGAACAAATTTCTGTTCTCTTCTTCCACCATCTAAAACCATTTTCCTTCATCTTCTCATAATCATATAAAGGGTTACCCCATAATTGACCAGTAGCTGAGAAGTAATCTGGTGGTACACCAGCAACCTTTGTTGGTCTATGTTCACTATCTAATTGGAAAACACTTTGGTTAGTCCAAACGTCTGCAGAGTCTAAAGCGACATAAATTGGTATATCACCAACAATTTTGACTCCGTGTTTATTTGCATATTTCTTTAAAGACTTATATTGTTTCGTTGCAATATATTGAGTCCAGATCCAAAAATTATATTCATCTTTATTTTCATTTTCAATCTTCTTTAATAAAGCTCTTGAATAGTTTTGATATTCAGGGCTCCATTCTTGCCAACTTCTACCATCATTAAGTCCCTTAACAACCATAAAGGCAGCATATTCTTTAGCCCATGCATTTTTAGCGACAAAGCCTCTGATCTTTTCAGATAATGAATCAAAAGAATTGTGATATGCTTTCTTTAAAACGTTAAATCTAACGTTATATAAGAATCCATAATCGATACCTCTAAAATATGGTTTATCGAGTTCTTTAGCGTCTTCTTTTGTAATATAGCCTTGCTTAATTAATAACTCTAAATCAATAAAGTATGGATTAAGTGCAAAAGCTGAGAATGATTGATATGGTGAATCACCATAACTTGTTGGATTTAAAGGCAATAATTGCCAATATTTTTGATGTGATTTTTCCAAAAAATCAACAAAATTATAAGCTTCAGATCCAAATGTACCAATACCGTACTTACTTTTAAGCGAGAATATTGGGAGTAAAATTCCTGAACCACGTTCCATGTTAAAACCTCTTTTCGAGATTAATTTAGCACAAAAAAAATGTTTAGTAAATTATATTTATATTTTAAGCTCTTCAAAATATAATTTTCCCATTCGATATAGGATATAAACTAATGGAGAATCTAAATCTTCTCCAACATAGTGTATCCCTTCCTTATCTGAAATTATTTCATCTTTCCTTCTTTTTAAGGGATTAAAGTAAGAAATACTTATTGGGGTAATCTTAAAATCTGACCTTAAAATATCTTTAGAATTTAACTCCTTTAATATTTCATAAAATCTTATTGGTCTTAAAGTTAAATAGTTTAAGTGATTTGCCTCACTACCATCTAACATATCAAAAAATGAATTTGATAAATCGATATTGTCATTTACTTTATAAACATTCCATTCCATCGTTCTCACCTGTTGAAAACATAATATGCTTCTCAACAGGTAATTAATGTCTATATAAGTCGAATTTTTTATGAACCGCCTATATCGTCATCATCTAAGTAATCCATACAAGAGAATTCATTTCTTAATCTTTTTTCCTCTTCAGTCACAAAAACTTGATAACGAGCAAAGGAACGCAATTCGTTATCTTTTTTTCTTCTTTGAATATCATTTGCTTTATAAAAATATTCTAAAGCTTCGTCGATTGTCATATTTTTATTTTCGTAAAAAATAACGTTTTTAAACTCATTTTTAACTTCTTTAGAGGTAAACGCACAAATAATATCTTTTAATTTGTATTCAGCAACCAAATTTTTTAAATGCTTAATATCTATAATAAAATAATGAGCTATTTCATTATAAAAAACACCTATTGGGTCATAAATATTTAAAGTCACTCCTGGTTCAACGTTACTTATCTTATTATTTTTGCTTATAATTCCTATCATATTTTCACCTCACTTTTATTGTTTACAAAAGTTAGATAAAAATACTAAAAAAGCCATCAAATATAACTTTGATGGCACATAATTATTCTTTAAATACTAATACCAAAGCCAAGAGCTTTAGGCCCAGTGTGAGCACTGACACTAAGAGAAAGTGGAGCGAAGAAGACTTCAACGTTAGAATAGTATTGGCTAAAGTATTCTTTTACATCATTAGTCCACTTATCGGCTTCTTCTTTTGTTAAGCCTGCACCAGCTACACCGATTACTAAGTGATCTTTCAACTGTGTGAATCTAGTTTCGATATCATTTTTCAAAAATTTAAACATTTCTAATTTAGCCTTAACCATTCCTCTAGTTTTGGAAATAGCATCGAACTTTTCACCTTTAACTGTTAAAACTGGCTTTAAATTTAATAAAGAACCAATTGCAGCGCTGACAGCATTTACTCTTCCAGTACGCTTAAGATATTCTAAAGTGTTGACACTTAAATAAATAATTGATTCATATGCTTCGTCTTCAAGTATCTTTTTTATTTCAGCACCTGTTTTACCTTCTTTAATAAGTTCTTGAATCTTACGTATAGATAATATTTGAGTTACTGATACCCTATGATTATCAACTACAAATACTTTTCCTTCATATTCCTCTTGTTGAGCTAAAGCTAAGCAAGTATCACATGTGCTACTTAAGCCTCTTGAAATTGGTACAAAGACAATTTGATCGTATCCAAGTTTAAAAATTTCATCCCATTTATTCATAGTTAAGCCTGGAGATGGTTGAGAAGTTGAAACATCTCTCTTATCCTCTAATGCCTTAAAGAAAAACTCTTCTGATAAATCATCTTCTTGGAAGTATACTTGTCCGTCTATAATTACTGGGTTTTTTAATAAAAAAACTCCCATTTCTTTAGCAACTTCTTTAGTTAAACCGGCGTTTGAATCCGTTAAAATTGCAATCTTCATATTTCCCCCTCGGAAACTAATTTGTTATTTCGTTACAAAGTGTAACACATTAATGTAAAAAAATTTAGATTTTTGCTGTATAATGTTACAAAAAGGAGGCTTTTGTTCATGTCAAAAACTGATAATACTATAATTAAAGAATGTATAACAACCGCATTCGTAAAGCTTTTAAAATCAAAGCCTATTTCTAAGATTTCAATTACTGAAATATCTAAAGTAGCTGGAGTGTCGAGAATGACATTCTATAGAACATTCACTTCAAAAGAAGAAATATTAACAAATCACTTATATTATTTGATAGATAAATTTAGAATTGAATCTAAAGAATTATATAAAAATAACGTATTTGGAGACATTGAAGCCTTAAATCACTGCTTTGCATATTGTAACGAATATAGAGAATTTATAGCTGTCATATTTAAGGCTGGTTTTAGCACTTTGTTTTTACAAGCTATTATTCAATATTTATTAGACGCCTATTATAAACCTGGCGATAGTATAAGAAAATACTATTCACTTCAATGTTATGCAGGAGCAATTTATAACGCCTATGCAACTTGGGACAAAAACAACCACGACATAAGCGCTCAAGAATTGTCTGAATTAATTCACGAATATTTTGTAAATAAAAACGGAGACTCAATTCAATGAGTCTCCAATTTTTATTATAAGCACTTTTTAACAATACTAGCTAAGTTATCAGCTGTAAAGCCATAACTTGTAATAACATCATCAGCTGGGCCAGAAGCGCCAAATCTTTCGATGCTCATAACGTTCTTAGCAAATTTATGCCATCCAAATGAACTGAGCATTTCGACAGCGATTCTCTTTTCGTATGGTGCACCTAACACCTTTTCTATATAGGCTTCATCTTGTTGAGCAAAAGCGTTCATTGAAGGCATAGATACAACTCTTGTATCAATACCATCAGCTAATAACTTCTTTTGTGCTTCAACAGCTAGTGAAACTTCACTACCAGTAGCAATAATTGTAAAGTCTAACTTTTCCTTTTCTGGTGAAACGACATAACCGCCTTTAGCAACACCAGCATAGGATGTTGAATAAATCATCGGTAACTTTTGTCTACTAAGAATCAAGCATGTTGGAGTTCTAGTTGATTCCAATGCTACTTTCCAAGCAGCGGCTGTTTCTCTTGCATCACATGGTCTAATAACGTTGACATTTGGAATAGATCTAAGCATAGCAAGTTGCTCAATTGGTTGATGGGTTGGTCCATCTTCACCAACTGCAATAGAGTCATGGGATAATAAATAAATAGCTGGTAATCCGCTTAATGCTGCCATTCTAACAGCAGGTTTTAAGTAATCAGCAAAGACTAAGAAACATCCGACATAAGTTCTTAATCCACCATGAAGTAACATACCATTTTGCATTGCAGCCATGGCAAACTCTCTAATACCCCAGTTTACATTACGACCACTTCTATTAGTGGCAGTAAAGTCTGTTTCATCTTTAATATGTGTCATGACAGAGCCAGCGACATCAGCTGATCCACCAATCAAGTTAAATACTTGTTTATTAAGAATATTTAAACAAGCTCCAGAACAGTTACGTGTTGAATCAGCAAACTCTTCTGAATAAGAAGGAATATCTTTGTAAACTAATGTTGAAACATCGTTATCAACTGTAGATTCAATCTTTAAAGCTTCATCATAGTTTTCATCTTTATAATCTTTCCAAACTTTAGCAAAGTTGGCATAAGCTTCTTGTCCACGTTTTACAAATGATTCTCTGAAAGTATAATAGACTTCTTCTGGGACTTCGAATGGTCCATAGTTATAGCCGTATACTTTCTTAGCATGTTCACCGTCTTCAATTCCTAATGGGCTGCCGTGAACCTTGTGTGTTCCTTGTTTAGCTGAACCATATCCAATAACTGTATGAACCATAATCATTGTAGGCTTTTCTTGTGATTGCTTAGCAATTGTAATTGCTTTATCTATATCTTCTACACTATTTCCATCTTCGACTTTAATGACGTTCCATCCAGCAGATTGGAATCTACCAACTGTATTTTCTACTGATGAATTTGAAAGTGGTCCATCAAGTGTAACATCGTTACAGTCATACATTAAAATAAGTTTGTTTAACTTTTGTAAGCCTGCAAAAGAAATAGCTTCTTGAGAAATACCTTCTTCTAAGCAACCATCACCACATAAGCAATATGTATAGTGATTAAAAATCTTATCACCATCTTTATACATATGGGCTAAAGATTGTTCAGCCATTGCCATACCTGCAGCTTGGGCAATGCCTTGGCCTAATGGGCCACTAGTAGCATCTATACCAGGAGTATGTCTATATTCTGGATGTCCTGGAGTTTTAGAGCCTAATTGTCTAAAGTTCTTTAAATCGTCCATAGTAACATCGTAACCACATAAGTGTAATAAGACATATTGAAGCATAGAAGCATGTCCAGCACTTAAGACAAATCTATCTCTATTAATCCAATTTGGATGAGTAGGATCACTTACTAAGTGTCTTGTGTAAAGTGTATAAAGAATAGGTGCACTACCTAAAGCCATACCTGGATGGCCACTCTTTGCCTTGTTAATTCCATCAATACAAAGAGATCTAATTGCAGCAACTGCTAAAGAATCGTATTTCATTATATCCTCCATTTATATTATGAATACTAATAAAAAGGTCCAAAAGACAATTCATATTCCCTTTAAATAAAGGTGGTAGGCTCGACACCAAATGCTTGGGATTCCTAGTAAAACTAGGCATTCAACGCTACAAACGGCTATTGCCCCCGAAAATAAATTGTAGGAAACGCACACAGTCTTTCGGACATTTATATAATAACAAAAAAACACTCGTTCTTGCAACGAATGTAGATAGATAAATAGAACTTTAATTATTTATTTACTTTTAGTAAAATTTACTAAAATATTATTTGTCTTCAATAGTATATTTATAATTGTTTTTACCTGTTTTTTTGACTTTATATAAATTTTCATCCATTATTTCAAAACAATTATCATATGATTCGTGGTTTTTAGGCTTAAAAGCATAGGCGCCAATGCTAACTGTCAATCTAAAGTTAGGAACGTCTTTTATTCTAATACACGAGACTTCACTATTTAGTTCAGCAAGTATTTTATCAATGTTTTCTATACTATCTAATTTGAAAGCACAAATAAATTCTTCACCACCGTATCTATACGAATAATTAGGCTACGAGTTAAGAAGTTTGCCAACTTCTTTTAAACATTCATCACCAAATAAATGGCCATATTTATCGTTTATCTTTTTAAAATCATCTATATCAATTAAGCAAACCAAAACATATTCACTGTAATTTTTATTTTCTTTATAGAATTTTTCTTTATCTTCTGCAAAAGCAAATCTATTCTTTAATCCAGTTAATTCATCGTTTAAAGCAAAATAAGCCAAATTGTTATTTTCTTCTTCTAATTTTTTATTTTCTAAATTCTTTTCTACTAACAATTTAAAGTATCTTTGACGTTGATTATAATTAACATACGAAATTACTAAGCAAACAACAACAGCATTTAAATGATTAAAAACTAAGCCAAAACTAAAATAAATCTTACCATAAATTAAACTAGAAAATACCGGAATACTTATAGCTAAGGTTAATAACGACATAATATAACTATATTTTCTATCCATTACAATGCCACACATAACTACCATATAACAAATTAAAAATGTCATATTAGAAAATTGTCTTCCTCTATATAAATCCAAAGAACTTATTGCTATACCCCACAAAACTATAAAAGTGCAATAAGAATATAGTAAGATTTTAATTCCTGTTTTATGCTTTTCTATATTGCTTTTATTTAGTCTTAAATATAAATATCCTAATATCGAAAAAATCAATAACACTATATAGAGAACCAAATAGTGATAATAAATACTTTTTATCGGTGTACCAATTCTAGTAAATGTCCAAATTAAAATTAGAATTAACTCAAAAATACTTACAGTAAACCCAATCAGCATTCCTGAGAAAATGTTTATACTTAATAAATAATCTTTTAGTGAGTTAAGTGATATATCAACTTTAGGAAACAGTATTCTAAATAACTTCATAATGCTCTCCAAAACTACCAATATAATATTACTTTTAAAATAAAAAGTTAATTATGGGCGAATATTCTATTATTTTTATTTAAGTTTGTCTACTAAATTATATTGATATGTATAGAAAATCATTGACACAATAATAAAATTCTATTATATTTTAATACGCATATAAATCACTGCCTTGTTAGTTAAGTGGTATAACGGATCCATGGTAAGGATCAATCGCTAGTTCGATTCTGGCACGAGGCACCATATAGAAAGCAATGACTTGATACAATTGCTATCAGGTCTTTTTTT
>UMAI01022388.1_pt1 | contig 23852 bp, 19 predicted proteins | sample 1963701 | NCBI WGS metagenome assembly UMAI01 (sample SAMEA4835915, study PRJEB28245) | human gut metagenome | biome: gut microbiome; material: fecal sample | place: Denmark | collected 2008
TAATCAATGTCGCCTTAAGTTAGTGACATTGGGCAGTGCTCATCCTTTTTTTATATATAATTTTATATAAAAAAACGGCTTTAAGCCGTTCTTTGTAAAGGAATATTCTGAAACTTGTAGGAATTAATTAACAATTTAACTATCTAAAGATCAAGATGGTGTCATCGTCTTGATCATTGACAGGGTTTGGTGCGTTGACAATCTTAGCACCAGATACAGTGTCAGAATGATTAATAGTAAGGCAAGCAGTAACTATTCCTGCTATAACAGCCGCAGGCACTACGAAAAGTGATACTAAAGCTATGATTTTTTTAACTTTTTTGCTGTTTCTCTTTTTATAAGTCTTTTCAATACGATTCTTTTTAACCATAATCAGTACCTCCTTTCTATTACTCTCATCTTGGCACTTTCACTTCTAGGATTGAATTCAAGTTCATCTTTGTCAGGAAGAATAGGTTTCTTTGTAAGAATCTCGTATGGGCATTTTTCATCTTCTGTTGGAATAGGCAAGAAACGATTAAATGTCTTCTTCGGTGCATATTTCATAAAGATGTTCTTAGCAATTTCATCTTCTTCACTGTTGAAGGTAATAATTGCAAGTCTACCCATTGGATTTAGGAATTCTACAGCTTGGCTCAATCCATTGATCAATTCATTCTTTTCGTCATTAACTTCATAACGTAGAGCCATGAAAGTTTGTTTCGCAGGATGTCCTTTCTTTCTAAGAATTCTTTCAGGAAGAGCTTTTTTAATGACATCGACCAATTCAAATGTTGTCTCGATTGGTTTCTTAGCTCTTTCTTCAACTATTTTTCTTGCTATCGGACCAGCGAACTTCTCTCCACCATATTCGAATAGTATTCTCTTCAATTCATCAGCCGAATAAGTATTAACTACTTCTCTAGCTGTCAACTTTTGTGTGTTGTCCATTCTCATATCGAGAGGTGCATCATATCGATAAGAGAACCCTCTTTCAGGATCATCGAATTGAGGTGATGATACACCGATATCCATAAGAATGAAATCAGCACCACGCAATCCATATTCTTTCAAAGTAGGAATTGCTTGGGAGAATTTCGAATGAAACAACTTGTGAGACTGGCTGTAGTGAGACAACTTTTGCTCCGAATATGATAGAGCAGCAGGATCTCTATCAAATCCATATAAAGAAGCTGTATCATCTACCATCTCCAAAATATTTGAAGAATGTCCTGCTCTACCTATAGTCATATCTACAATGACCATATTTGGAATATCAGTCCTGACAAACGACAATACTTCCGTCAAAAGTACTGGGATATGAATGTTATACTCAGTTACTTGTTCTGCGGCACTTGTTTTAGAGCGTTCTGAGCTAGACATGAGTAATCATCCTCCCCTTTCTTCTCAAGTTCATTGAACTTATCTGTATCCCATAATTCAATGTGAGTCATTCTTCCAACAAATGTGACACTTTTAGAGATTCCAGCTTTGTTTAACAATGGCTTTGATAACTGAATTCTGCCGTGGGAATCAATCTCAATTTGATTTGATTGAGAGAAGAAGATACGTTTCAACTGACGATTGTTGGCATCGAAGTCGCTGAGTTGTTCATATTGTTCAGCCATCTTCATGTAAGCATCTTGTGGATAAAGTTCGATGTTTCCATCAAAGCCGATTGTAGCAAAGACGATAGAGTCAGTAAAAGCACCTCTGTCTTTATTAGGCAAAGTAATGCGGCCTTTATCGTCTAAGTTATGAACCGACAATCCTAGGAACATCGCCAATCCACCTCCCCACGTGCCCTAATTCTACCATTTTTGAACACTTTTTCACACATTGTTTATTTTTCTTCCTTTTTTGCATTGACTTTTAAAGGCTAAAGCGCTAAAAATCTTAATATATTAGGTTTTTTGCTTATCTTTAATAGTGGGTGATTAGTGGGAAAATTTTAAGAAAAAGAATAAAAAAAGCGAGGTTTTTCCTCGCTATAAATTTAATTTGATTGTTTTTCCCTTTTTAGTGGGTAAAAGTGGGGAGAAATCATTTCAAGTTTTTGAATGGGTTGTCTTGTTTATTCTCAGTTAAATTTTTATAGTCTTTCTCAAATTCATCCTCACTATAAACGACATATCCATCTCCCTCGACTTTTGTCAAAGGGACAGTGGAATAGACAGGAGGAATGGCATCATAGAACAAAGCCAAAAGAGTAGGCTTCAAATCGTATCTTCCATCTGAATCAGGCAAGATATCAGCCATTTCTGGATCACTAGATAAAGACAATTCACAATTTTCATCGATTGGATAATTCTTCAAAGTAAAATCGTGATCGTCCAATAAAGTAACTTCACCTTTCATAGTGATCTCGACCAACAGGAAATCAGCCATTGGCTTTACCATAGCTACAACTTCTAAGCAACCATTTTCTCCAAATCCTCTGACGCTAGGGCGGGGAGAACATTCTTCTTCGGTAGGCTTAAATGGGAAGTATTCCGTCTCATTATCACCTGTTCTCAACAATCTAGGATCGATATATAATCCATCAGACAATTTATGTCTAATCACATTTTTTTCTTTATTATTCATTATTAATTCTCCTAAGCGGCCAATTCCATAGGAAGCTTTGAAATCAAGGCATTGACAACATCATTGACAACAGCATTAATTTCATTGTCCTTCAAGGTGTGATCACCCTCCAAGGCCAAGGTTATTCCAATGGATTTCTTCAAATCACCTTCATAGTGATCGAAGAGAGTTACACTCTTCAACAAGCTCTTACCTGCTTTTTTAGCTAACAATTCGATATCGTGGTAAGAAACCTCACCATGAAGAATAAAGGACAAATCTCTAAAAACTGTAGGATGAATTCCATAAGGAAGGAACTTTGTACGACCAGTCTTAATTCCAAACAAAACACCTAAATCCAATTCACCTACCAAATATTCTTCATCGAACTTTCCAGGGTTCAAAGCTCCGAAAGTTCCAAGCAAACTTTTACCGACCATGATGTCGGCACTCTTTCCAGGATGGAAACTAGAATTCTTGCTCTTTACAATACTATATCTATTCTTTTGAATTCCAAGATTTACTAATATAGCTTCTATGATTCCGCTCAAATCGTAGAAATCATAAGGTCTAGCTCCAAATCCTTCCTGATCTTGTTTATTTCCATGCAAAACAATTCCTAACAATCTTCTATGACCTATAGGTGAATCGATTGAAGAAATTTCAAAGAATCCGAAATCGCTCTTTTTATGGGAAAGATTATATTGAACAGTTTCAAGTAACGAAGGAATTAAATCCACTCTGACATATTCGTGATCGTTAGTAAGAGGATTTGAAATCTTATAACATGGAGTATTTTCAAAGACACGAATTTGATTTGCTTGTTCCTGACTTACCAAAGTAAAAGTCATAACACCATATAATCCATTAGAAATCAGCAAGTTTCTAATATTCCATTCACTTTCTTGTTCAAAGGAAAGCTTGCCTTGGGTCAAAGGCATTCCTTTCAACGAGAGTGAAACTCTATCAGCTGAATAAAATCTAAATATTTCCTCATCAATATCAGCTTGTTGTTTTAAATCCACACGCCACAAAGGTGAAATCAACTTGCCATCTTTATCTTTAGAAATGGAGTATGCAGTCAATACACGATCGACTTCCTCTTTAGTATAATCACTTCCAAGTCTATGGTTTGTCTTTTCCAAAGAATAATCGATTGGTGCAGGTAAAGACAACTCACCTTTAGTTGAAGTAGAGAAAGATTCGACGGTAGATTCTGGGAAGACTTTTAATAACAAGTCGAGCATGACAGACAATGATTCATCAGTCATCAAAGGATTAACTCCTTTGGCAAACAAAAGAGAAGAAGGTGAAGATAGTCCAAGTCTTGCACAGGTGTGACGTATATTTGCATGATAGAATGAAGCAGCTTCAATCAAAACATCATTTGTATTCTCATCCACCATTACATCCTTTCCGCCCATAATTCCACCCAAACATAAAGGTTTACCTGAAGATGTGATTACCAAATCACCTTTCTTTAAATCGTATGTTTTATCATTCAAAGCGAGGAACTGACCTTCATAATCATCTCTGATTTCCAATGGATATGAAGAAATTTTAGAGCTGTCATAAATATGGAAAGGCTGACCAGTCAAAACCATTGCATAATTTCCAACATCTACCAAAGGATCTACACTTCCATAACCAGATAGAAGTAAATTATGAGCAATCTTCTGTGCAATTGTTTTGTCGAAGCCTTTCAAATGAACTTTAGCTAAGGAGAATTTCTTAGCAAAATCAGATGAAGTCAATGCTAGATTTTCTCTTTTTAAAGAAGAAATATCAAATTCATCGACACCTAAGTACTTCTCCCCAGTTAAAGCACTGACTTCCCTTGCAAAGCCAATCAAAGAAAGGGCGTCGGGTCTATTTGGCAAAACATTGACATCGAGCAAGGTATCTTTAAGACCCAAGTGTTCCAAAATCTCAGTATCACCAATCTTGAAGCTATCATCCAATTCATGAATTCCATCAGTTTCTTTAGAAGGAAGAAGATTGGCGGGAACACCGAGCTCAACTAATGAGCAGCACATTCCATTGGAAGGATAATTTCTTATGACACCAGCCTTGATAGTCTTCCCTAAACTGGGAAGGTCACATCCTGGTAAAGCGACGATGACTTTGATTCCTACTCTTGCATTTGGGGCTCCACAAACTATATCCAAAACACCTATAGCACCACCACAATCAACTTTTAAAAGATGAAGGTGATCACTTTCAGGATGTTTTTGACATTCGATGATTTTACCTACAACCAATTTGGAAGCTTGAGTCATTTGACGGACTTCTTCTACTTCAAATCCAGCAAATGTCAATCTTTCAACTAATTTTTCACTAGTCCAAGAAGATAAATCGACTAATTGAGAAAGCAAATTATATGAGACCAACATAAATTAATCCTCCTTAGAAAACTGCTTTAAGAAATCGACATCATCAGTATAGAACCTATGTATATCGTCGATTCCATATAAAAGCATTGCAACACGTTCAATTCCTACTCCGAATGCAAAGCCTTGATATTTGTCAGGATCTATTCCATTTAATCTGAACACATCCGGATTGACCATACCTGCACCTAATATTTCAATCCAACCCGAACCTTTGCATAAGCCACAACCTTTTCCATGGCATTCAAAGCATGACAAATCCACTTCAACACTAGGCTCAGTAAATGGGAAGAATGAAGGACGGAATCTAGCAGTGACTTTGGGACCGAATAGATACTGAAGAAGATCGGTCAAAGTTTTTTCGAGGTTTCCAAGATTGACATCTTCACCGATGACCAATCCCTCTACTTGACCAAATTCGTGAGAATGAGTAGCATCGTTATCTCTACGATATACTTTACCAGGGCAAATAACTTTCAACGGAAGTTTTAAATCTTTAGCCTGCATAACTCTAGCTTGAACAGGTGAAGTATGGGACCTCAACAGCATTCCTTCGGATATAAAGAATGAATCTTGCATATCTCTGGCAGGATGATCTTTTGGAATGTTTAGGCATTCGAAATTGAAATAATCAGTCTCTACTTCAGGTCCATCCTTTACCTCATATCCATATCCGACGAAGAAATCCTCAATCTTCTTCACTACTTTTTCAAAAGGATGCTCACTTCCTTTACCGTAAGAATGACCTGGAAGAGTGACATCGATAGTTTCCTTTTCTAGTCTTTCATTTAATTTTCTCTCTTCAATCAACTTTTTTTGCTCATCGAAAATAAATGCTAATTTTTCCTTGATTTCATTAATTCTTTGACCAAAAGCTTTCTTTTCCTCATTAGGAATATTCTTCATTTGAGCAAAAAGACTGGTCAAAGGTCCTTTCTTTCCAAGATATTTTGCCTTTGAATTCATCAATGAAGGCATATCTTTGCACGATGAAGCCTCATCTTTTGCCTCAGTCAAAATCTTTTCATTATCCAAGTTTTCCATATCTATTCCTCCAATTAATTGTTATCATCGCCTAGATTTAAGGAAGACAACAAATCCTGTGATAGTTTATCAGTGTCAACATCTTCACTCTTATCTTTCGGCTCTTTAACTTTTAATTCTTCATTTAATCTTTGAACTTCATATTCGGAAGCTTTTTCCTTTTGGGATAACTCAGCCAACGAAGAACAAAGTTCATCTTTTTCTTTCTTTAAGTTTTCTATCTCTTCTTTCAATGAATCGATAGTGGAATCGTTCGCCGAAGAAACATTTGCTAACTTTTCATTCAAAGAACGAATTTCTTCATCTTTTTCATTTAATTGATCATTTAATTTAGATATCTCATTTGCTTTACTATCAAGAGTAGAGCTTGTCTTCTCCAAGGAGTCAGACTTCTCATCTACAATCGAATTTAGCCTTGCGATTTCAGTTTCAGAATCCTTGTTCTTATTAAGCAATTCTGCAATATTCTTATCCTTTTCAACAATGGATTTATTCAATTCATCCTTTGCATCAGAAAGAATTTGAATTTCATTTGCTGCTGAATTGATCTGGTCTTCATATGAAGAAATCTTGCCGTTCAATTCATTAAATTCATTATCTTTATCTACCAAGTCATTTTTAAGCTTTTCATTTGAAGAAGTCAATTCGGAATTGATTTCATTCAAAGATGAAAGCTTTTCATTCAATTGATTGATTTGATTTGAAGACTCCTCAATCGTTGAATTCGATGTATTGCGTTCTTCATTCAAACGATTCAATGATTCTTCTAATTCAGAGATCTTCTTATTTGTTTCTTCTACCAGTTGTGAATTGTTTTGTTTTAAAGTTTCTATGGATGATTTCAATTCAGCTATTTCAGAATCCTTCTTTTCTATCAAAGCAGCATTAGAAGAATTATTGTTGTTAAACTCAGCCTTGAAAGAAGCTAAGTCAGCTTCAAGTCCGGCCTTCTCATTATTTAAGACTTCTAATTCAGAGATCTTCTTATTTGTTTCTTCTACCAGTTGTGAATTGTTTTGTTTTAAAGTTTCTATGGATGATTTCAATTCAGCTATTTCAGAATCCTTCTTTTCTATCAAAGCAGCATTAGAAGAATTATTGTTGTTAAACTCAGCCTTGAAAGAAGCTAAGTCAGCTTCAAGTCCGGCCTTCTCATTATTTAAGACTTCTAATTCAGAGATCTTCTTATTTGTTTCTTCTACCAGTTGTGAATTGCTTTGTTTCAAAGCTTCTATGGATGATTTCAATTCAGCTATTTCAGAATCCTTCTTTTCTAGAAGATCTAAATTGGATGAATTGTTGCTGTCTAAATCGTTTTTGATGGTGGAAAGGTCTAGTTGAAGTCGATCATTTTCATTCTTCATCTCTTCTAATTTAGAATTCAGTAATTCCTTCTCTTTTTGAATCTCATCAAACTGATTCTTCAAAGAATCAAAGCTGTAATTCATGTTGGACAAATCAACATTTAAGTTAGAAATCCTATTTGAATATAAGCGTTCATTTCTTCTCTTCTCTAAGACGAGATTTCTATTCTTTTTCTCTAGATAATTCAATGTGCTTTGTTTCTGGTCAGCTTCTATCAAAAGTTCTTTCAACTGGTTGGATAACAAATGATTTACGAAGCTCATCCTTTGCAGTTCTTTGACAGATGACAACCTATCTTTTTGACCCTCTTTGGAAAGATTGATATTGGCATTCTTCAAGCTTGTTGAAAGCAGAGTCAAATACTCGTTTTCTTTATTCGAATCATCGAGTTTTGTTTTCAAGGCTGGAACTTGAGCTTCTAATTCATCTTTGATTTTAATTAAATCGTCCAACTTATCAGCTTCATTTTTTCTCGATTCTTCGATTACATCCTTGGACTGCTCCAATTGAGACAAAGCTTTATCCTTCTCATCAAGTTTCTTTTCTAGTTCATCAATCTTTGCCAATTCTTTTTCCAAAGATTCAATTTTATCTTTAAGCTGGGGAATTTGTTCATTTTCTTGCTTCAAAGAAAAGACAACATCTTCCAAATGAGATTTATCTTCTCTTTGTTTATTTATCTCCTCATTCTTTTTGGATAAATCATCCTGAAGTTTCTTATTCTCTTCAACTAATTTTTCATCATCAACACTTTCAACCATTTTAATTTCATTAGAGATGGATGAATCATTATTTTCAGATTTATCTTCTAAAGTATTCGATGATTCCTCATATGGCTCAGCAGTTGTTTCCTCAGTTATATTTTTATTAATAGGCTCTTCTTCTTTAGATGAGTTAGAGAAATCTTCTTTATTGTCATCTGATTGATTTTGCTCTTGTTGAACACTTTCTTTATTAGATTCAACATCTTCATCGGATTTTAAATCTACAGAGCTATTGATCAACTTAGACATGAAATCAGGTAAAATCAAATCATCCTCATCATCCTTTTGATCAGGTTCAGGAAGAATGTCGGGAGACACGTCAGGAGCTAGTTCAACTTCGCCAGTTATCACTGCTTCATCTTCTTTCTTGTTGAAATGACATGCGACAACACCGACTGAAACTTCAGGATTTTGTTCTTCGCTAGTAGCTAATCCAAAGATAATATTGGCCTGGGTTCCACAAGCTTTCTTAATATAATTTACAGCTTCTTGAGTATCGCTCAAAGATAAATCGTTACCACCTGAAATATTCACAATTAAAGATTGAGCACCTTTAATCGAACATTCCAACAATGGAGAAGAAACTGCATTAATAGCTGCTTTCAAAGCCTTCTTTTCGCCTTTGGCAGAGCCGAAGCTAATCAATGCAATTCCGGAGTTCTGCATAACAGATTTGACATCTGCGAAATCCAAATTGATAACACCGGAATTTTGAATGAGATCTGCGATAGTTTTAACAGCCAACGATAAGACTGAGTCAGACTTTCTAAAAGCACCGTAAACACCTTGGTCTGCTTCTTTAAGGAACAATCTATCGTTAGGAACAACGATATATGAATCGACATTCTGTTTAAGTTTGTTGATTCCTTCAACAGCATTGTTATGACGGGACAATCCTTCAAAACTAAAAGGCTTGGTGATGACTGCAACAGTCAACGCACCAGCTTCTTTTGCAGCCTTGGCAATGATTGGACTAGCACCGGTACCCGTTCCACCACCCATTCCGGCGGCAAGGAATACCATATCAGCACCCTTTACGATTTGCTTAATCTCAGATAAAGATTGGGATGCCGCTATTTCACCCATTCTAGGTATACCACCGGCACCTCTACCTCTTTTCTCACCACTACCCAATAAAAGTTTGTTGGAGCACATGGATTGATTCAAAGCTTGAGCATCAGTATTCATAACCCAAAATTCTACATGTTCAATCTTATCTTTGATCATTTTGTTTACAGCATTACAACCAGCTCCACCGGCACCGATTACTATAATCTTGCAATGATCTTCGTAACTCTTAATATCTTTAGTAGATAAATCATGAGAATTGTTTATATTTTCAATCATTTTTCTGTCCTCCTTTTATTACGATTTGGAACCATTGACTGGGTCTCTAGCCAAGACTCTAGTCATGCTGTCGTTACTTCCAAGATAGGTATGCCTATCAGCCAGTAACAACCCACCTGCTAAATCCGTATAAGTCCTTAAGTGAGCTCCAATCAGATTGACCGGTAGATCAGCTGTTTTAATGCCCAACGTAGATTCACTATAATTGACTATACCATTTATTAGGCTTCCACTTCCGCTTAGAAGCATTACATTTGGTGCAACATATGATCCATTATTTGCACACTCATTTTTAATAACTTTATCAATCTTATCGAACAATTCTTTCAATCCGTTCTTTGCTTCTTCAATGAATTCGATTTGGCTAAACCCATTTTCAATTTTCATTGGAATAGGAATCGTAGGATCAACACCTATGGATTGAAGAAGATCGTCCGCCTTAGCCTTTGATATTTTTAAATCTGACGATATTTTATTTACGACATTTTGAATGCCATATGGAATATCTATCACTTTAGTGATGAACCCATTCTTCAAGAAAGCAAAGCCAGTAAAGCTATTCTCTAAATAAACATAAACCAAATTAGGCAATCTATTCTTAGTACAAAAATTGACCATTTTTTTATAATAATAAAAAGCTGAAGCATATGTGGATATGTTCTTGAATGAAATATCAAATCCGGCTTTCCTCACCACATCAATAAATTGGTCGTATGTCGACCTTTTCATAAGTATTCCAGCAGAAGTGATGCTGAGGCAACGACAAGTCTTACCTAAGTGAAAATCAAAATATGTCTTCTTATCCTCTTCTTCATTTTGACTTGAAGCATATTGATAAAACAATGGCACGATATCGATAGAATATGCGTCTTTATCATAGCTCAATGAATTGCCGAAGATATTTACACAGTTCTTCACATCGGTATAGTTGCAAGTGACATTGGATATATAAGTTCCCTTTTTATCGTTGATCAATGTACATCCTTCACAAGGCATGAGCAAGGCGACATTGTTGATATTTTGATTCATGTTCTTTGCTAATTCACCGACAGCCTTTTGAATAGCTTCAACAGCTCTATTTTGGTCGACCAATTGCCCATCAACTACCAAACCACTACATCCGACATCGACGGCGTTTGCGACATAAGGCATATTGTTCATTACATAACCAGCCATAGCTTTAACACCATCTGGATAAATACTAACTACGGTAGTAAATTTGAAGTCATTCATAGTTCAAGCCTCCTTATTTTTCATATTTGATGGCACTATTTATTGTATAAACAAGCGTATACCAACCATCAACAACATTCAACGATTTATCTTTGAACTTGGAAACAAACTCATCATTTTTCATCTCAAAGTTTGATAGCGATCCTTTTGTGAGTTTGTCGATTCCAAGAATGCGATTTTCATGAGAGAAATCAAACAATAAGTCTTTATCAACTCTTACTCTTAAATTCAAATCAGATGCACTTTTCCAATAAAACAGATATGAACCAGAACTAGCATCATATCTAACACCTCTTAACCCTAAACTAGAATTAGGGTCATATTTTTCTAACAATTCCCAGGCATAAAATAAATTAGGTATAGAAGTTGAATGATTATCTCCTAAAGATGGATCATCCAAGAAAGGAACTAATTTGGATTTCTTGTCGGGGTAGTGATTTAAGATCCAATCTTCTTTCTCAGTGTTATCAGCACTAGAAACAGGATACAAATTGCCATCAGTTAGGTAGTTTTGCTCATCGATTGAAACGATAGGAAACAAATCAGCAAAACTAACTTTCAATGAAAAAGGAGTCTTAGTGACTACTGGTTCGATTTTGTCGCAAACAAAATCAGCATTTTTCAAATTCGAAGCTGCTTTTTTTACGTCTACAAAAGCAGAATAAGTGTCATCTGTAAGCCCAAGTCCACTAATTATGTCATTCCTACTGATCAGCGTAGTTCTATTCAGCATCTCATCACTTTCAGAGAAAACTTTTTGAGTTCCTTTCAAGTATGTTTCAACATGTAAAGAACGTACTTTAGCTTGAGGAATTGTCAAATAAACGATTAAGAAAACTATTGATGAGCAGAAGAAAACACCGCTAATAATTTGTTTCCAAAGCAAATTTTTCTTAATTCTTTTAACTTCGGCAACTCCATCGAAAGACTCCATCAAAAAAGCCTCCTAAGATACTTTTAATATTATATATTAAAAGAGATAATTTCTTAGAGGTTTTATATATTATTTGCTAGCCTTTAGAAGCTTCTTTGCTCCATCCAAAGAATTGTTGATTGAGCGATAGTAAGACATGAATAATTTTCCACTTTTTTTCAAAATAGTTTTAGCATTCTCATCTATTCCCCTCATTCCACCGACAAAAAAGAACAAGCTCCTCCAAGGATGTGCGAAAATATCGCTGACAGTGTCACCATAAAGACCTTGAAGAAAATCAAATATGACATCCAAAGTCATCTTTATTTCATCGACTTGCATATCTTCAAAAATCGATATGGTCCATCTTTTTACTGTGTAGGAAATAGGGTCGAAGTTCCCTCTCACAAAGTCAGTTTCCTGAATTTTCCAAAGATAGACATCGTGTTGAAACACTATCAAGCCTTTGGAGTCGACTGGTTGAACGGGGAAAGGAGAGTACAAAATCATACCGACTACAGATTGGTTTGGGGCTAATGAGACAACCTTGTTTTGAATGCTTTCAAATTCACCCTTGAGCAAAACATCCCTCCTAAATCCAGGACCATCAATAATATAAGCCTTAATAAATCTTTCTTCTCTCAATGACTTAGGAAGATTTAAAGCGACATAAGAAGCTAAATTTCCACCTTTTGAATGACCACCGAAAATAAATCCTTTTCCTTGAAAGTGATTCATGCTTTCTTTGACGTACTTCATGGCATCATTATGAGAAGGAATACTACCTAGAACACCTAAATCAAAGTCTTCTTTCCAGCCATTAAAAGTAGCATCAGTACCTCTAAAACTAACAAAAGCAACTTTAGGATTTACAATGATAGTACAGGCTGCAAACTGCTCAGCCTTTCTCAATGAAAAATGAGAGTGAAATCCACAGATGGACATATTCATATATCGTGGACTACGCATCATAATCTTGAGGAGATCCATATCTTTCTTCTCATAGGTTCCAAGTTTTACTCCATTTACGACTTTAAGCATTCTAATCCCTAATTCATGAACTGAGATATGCTTATCAAACCTAGCTTGAACATAGCTTTCCAACGGAAAATAGGAAATCCTACAAAGGACTACTGCATCGACATTGTTGAAAGGATGGTGAGAACTAATCTTATTACAGCCCTGACTTTTTACGTATCCAAATAGATCAGTGACTTTTTCTTTCTTCTCTTTTTTCACTTCAATATTCTTGGCTTTCGTTTTTCTCATACTTCCACCCCTCTCAATCCCATAATTCATATTGTATCAAAATTTAAAGTATAAGACTAATATAAAGGTAAGGCTTTATCAACCTTGAAAGAATAGGTTACAGTGTTTCTAAATTCATCTTTTACCATTTCACCTATCAACAAAATATCATTACAATCATTCGAGTCTAAGAAATCTGATCCGTTGAAAAAGACTATCTTTCTTTTTTCCTTAAAAGCTCCATCATTCAAAGGCAATAGAATATGTTTCTTCCTTAATCCAGAAGCTAAAAATTCTCTTTTGATTCTCAATCCAAGCCGTGGCTTTTCAAATCCGATACCAAATGGCTCTAAACTTTCAAATGCATTAAAAGCTTCCATTCCTATATCTTCAAAAGAGATTTCCATATATGGATTATTTATTTCTTTAGGCTGAATTCCATCCAATAACAAAGTTAATTTAGAAATGATTTCATCTTTGTTATTTCTATCAAAAGAGAATCCACAAGCTTGTGCGTGCCCACCATGGTCTTTTAATAAACACCTTATTTCAAGATCATCTATTATTTTATCCAAGGAATATTCTTCAGTCGATCTAAATGAAGCGATAACATCATTTTCATCGCATTTAGATTTGCATAATACCAATATAGGTCTTTTCAAATTATGGGTGTCCATCAATCTATTAGCCAATAATCCAGACAATCCAGAAGGACAGACATCATTGTCGGATAAATCCATCAAATACATGCTATTCAAGTCTTTCAATTCACCTTTATTCATCACATCTTGAACAATGATTTTCTTTTGAATAGATACATGGTCGATATAATCTAAAATATCAGCACCATTATGCGTAGTATCTCCTTCGAGGTAGTAAACACCGATATTAGTCGCATTTCCACCTTTCACTCTAGCGATGGAATTTAGTTTTGAATTGATAGAGAAATTTATATCATGATAAGTAAAAACATTTCTATCAAGAAATTTATCAACCAACCTAGCTATGTTTGAATAGCCCTGATGAAATGGATCCAATTGACTTTTAACGCCCTTATTTAAATAAATCAAACCCAATTTAGCCAATGCAAGATTAGATTTGACATTCAATGACATGCAGTCTGAAAAAACAGCCAAAGAAGCTAATGTAAAGAAATAATTAACTGCTTCCATTCTATCTACATATCGTTTCAAATTTAGGCTATCATCCATCAAGATTCTTTCCATAACAACTAAAGCCAAACAAGCAGCTGATACATCGTTCCTATGGTAGATCAGACAATTATCGGTTCCAAAAGGAGGATATGAATTTTTCTGCTCTTCATGATGATCCAAAACTAATACTTTGACATCATGATCTAACAAAAATTGAATTTCTTTCTTTTTGGTTATACCATTATCAACTGCAATAATTCTCTTATAACCGGCCTTTATCATCTTATCCAAAATAGAAATGTTCAGGCCATATCCTGTGTCATATCTGGAAGGAATATAAAAGCCGACGTTTTTCAATCCTGATAACTTAAGTCCTAAATGTATGATAGTAGTAGAAGTAAGTCCATCAACATCATAATCACCATATACGGCAATCTTATCATTAGCTTTGATTCCATCAGCTATAAATTTAACTGCTTTGTCAAAATCATTAAACGATGATGCAATCGCACCTTCTTCAGGGTATTTAGTCAAACAAAGTACATCTTCCTTCTTGGGTGTTTGACTTCTCTCCAAAAGCTCTTCCTCGTCAATTCCAAGATAATCCACCAATTTCTTTATAAAAGATTGCATCATAACCTTCTTTCAAAAAAAGCCAGTATTCACTGGCTTTTATAAATTACCAATTCTTATAATCGTTGACTCCAGGAACGATTGTTTCTTTGGCTTCGTCTGGGTCAGCTTCAATAATCTTCTTAGGCTTGCTGGCTTTCTTCTTCTTTTGATTTTGTATTTTTTCTTCAGCTCCAGTGAAATGAATATGAGTTCTGAGGAACAAATATAGATAAGGAGTGAAGAAATACGACAAACCGATTCCTATCAATGATACTAAGACCATTCCTACAAACATAGGTAAGCAACTGGTTCCCATCAAGGCCATTCCAAAGACACTGAAGGAAAGAACAACAACAATGACACCTAACGAAATAGCTTGATTTGCTTTGACACTCAAAGAACCTATAACAAATCTCTGATTAATATCTTTTGTCTTTTTCAACTTAAGAGAACGTAGATATTCACTATTCTTTTCAAAGAAGAAGATATTGAATATTCCAAGAATCATAGATCCGACCACCACACCGAAAGCAGTGAAGGCTGAGAAGGCGATTCCACATACACTCATCAAAGCAAGGACAAAGACGACAGACGCAGCACTGAACGACAATTCGCAAATAAAGGCACAAAGACCAAAGCGAATAAATACATATAAAGCTAAGATAAACACACCAAGGGCTAATCCGGCGAAGAACCAAGATTCATAATAAGCGACAGCAGAAGATTTAGAAACACCTGCAGTCAATCTATAGCCTTTAGAATATTTGTTCTTCAAGGTAGTATTGGCAAATCCTTTGGCAGCAGTCATATTTGTCTGAGAATCAGAAGTAGTAACTGTGCTATTGGTTGTCAAGGTATCCATAGCTTGCTTCAAAGCAGTCAAGGACGAAGAATCCGAAGGCTCTTTATCCAAAACGAATGAAGCATAGACAACACTGAATTCACCCTTTCCTGCCAAGACCTGAGCATCGTTTTGAAGTGTCACTATTTGGAATTCACCATTTTCTAATGAAAATTCAAGTCCGACAGTATCCAAATAAGTATCGACATAGTTCTCATCGATGGCAATGTCCTTTTGTTCCAAATAAGTTTTGGCGACATTACCAAAGGCTCTTTCAGAATGTAAATATTTGACAACATTTTCACCAGTGTTAGTAGTAAAATCAATCTTTCCTTGCTGGTTGTCTCCTAAATAACCAGTAGCGGTTGTCATGATATCAATGCGGTACTCACTCTTGTAATTACCGGCTCTAGCAAACATCTCATCGCCACCTTTGATGCCACCCATGACACCGAGACCGACAACACCTAATAAAGCCAAAGAAGATAGAACTATTGTTCCAACCATAGTCCTCTTCTTCTCTTTCTTGGTAGGAGCATTCTCTTCACGTTTAGGAAGTGCAGATTCTGAATCAACAACATAGACAGGTGTATTGTTATTCTTAGTCTTATATCCAAAAATTCCATAATTCTTCTTAGGATTCTCAGCAAGACCAGTAGTCAACCAATATAACATCCACTTTGTAAAGTAGTTGGTGATTAAGAAAGCCAATACTGAGCCGATAGTGATGACACCAGTTGCAACCTGAGTCATATCCTTAGTCAAGAAGAATGTAGAGATTGCGGCAAGGAATGTTCCAGCGCAGATATCCACAGTCAACAAGTAAGACTTGTGATAGCCTTCTTTGTTAGCCTTAACCAAATCACGTCCTTTAGACAACTCGTCTTTGACACGTTGGAAGTAATTGATATTGATGATGACACCTAACAAAGTAGACAAAACCAATCCGATAACAGCAGCAGGGCTGAATTCAAATCCAAGAGCAGAGAAGACAAGAACATTCAAAGCTAATGAGGTGGAATTTGAAATGAACGATACAACACCAGACCAACCATAGACACAAATCATCACTACGAAAATAACAACATAAGCTACAACAAATCCAATAATTGTATAAAGCAATGCATTCTCGCCTAATCTTGGTGAAACTGAAGTATCAGAATAGGCTAAGCTTATATCAAAGCCATAATCTTCAGCATTGATAGCAGCAACATATGCTTTAGCGGAAGAAATTGTCCATTCGTGAGAAGTGTTGTCGGCATCTTTATACGAGGTCATCTTGATTGAAGTATCATCTGTAGAGAAGGCCGAATCTGTAGAGTCGCGGAACAAGATTTTAGATTTCACTACTCTATCACTAGCGACATCCTTGTCGGAAGGATAAGCCTTGGCATATGTATCTGTACCTGCTATATAGTTTCTCCAAATGAACATTTGCTTTTGGAGAGAGGAATCTTTGACACCTTCAGCCTCTTTGACGAATCCGTCCCAAGTCGATTTGTCTTTTACATGAAGTAAAACATAAGGCTTTCCTTCATCATATTTAACCTCAGCTGGAGTTGAGCTTGCAAAGAAATCAGTACCAGTATGATAATGGTTTTCAGCATCTGTGACAGTCAAAGTGCCAGTGCTAGAAATCAAAAGCTTAATATTTTCCAACTCTGAAGAAGATGTTTGGGTCAATGTGACACGAAGACGTTGATAATTATCACCATCTGTATTTCCTTCAGAATCGATTTGAGGATAGTCAGAGCTATAAGATGGATCGTCAGGATTCATCAAAGTGACTTCTGCACCTCTAACACCCGCAGCATTGAGTCTTTCCATTACCATATTGTCAATGTCAATATCGGTAAGATCTTTAGCAGTTTGAGAACTAGAAGAGTCATCAGAAGTTACATCAGCTCTTTTTGTGATGTCATAGACGAGTGTGATGCCTTGACCAAAATCATTCGATAAGTTGACCATGTTCTTGATAGGCTGAGCCAAGAACAAAACTGATAATACTAATGTCACCACCATAGTGACGAATGCAAAGATACGTCTTTTCATGCAAAACCTCCTTAAAGAGACAACAAAAAGCTTCTTACGAAATAATCCAAAGTACTATACAAATTAAGAATAAATCAATCAACCTATTATACTTTGGTATGTTTTCATTCCTGCTTTCCAAGGTGTTGGTAAGCTAATTTAGTAGGCACACGACCCCTAGCTGTTCTGTCGATAAGACCCGATTGAATCAGGTAAGGTTCATAAACATCCAATATATTTTGAGCATCTTCTCCCACAGCGGCCGCAATAGAATTGACGCCAACAGGTTTTCCGCTAAATCTATCGATCATAGTTTCCAATATTTTTCTATCAGAATCATCCAAGCCCAATCCATCAATTCCAAGAGCGTCCATAGTGGATAAAACTAGAGGTAAATCGATTTTCGACTTTTTTTGAAAAGACGCAAAATCGCGAACTCTACGATAGAATCTATTGGCGATTCTCGGTGTTCCACGACTTCTAGATGCAATCGCATTAGAAGCGTCTTGGGTCAAAGGCATATGATAAACCTTGGAGGTTCTTTGAATAATTTCAGACAACTCCTGAATAGAATAAAAATTCAATTTAGCTACAATCCCAAATCTATCTCTCAAAGGCTCGGATAAATCTCCAGGTTTAGTAGTAGCACCAATCAAAGTAAATGGTTTTAAGGTGACATCTATAGATCTAGCGTCAGCATCTCTTCCAACCACGACGGAAATGGTAAAGTCTTCCATCGCAGAATATAAGATTTCTTCGACAGTTTTAGGCATTCTGTGAATCTCATCTATAAAAAGAACATCGCCCGCTTGAAGACTCGAAAGAATGCTGGCCAAATCGCCGACTCTAGCCAGTGCAGCACCAGATGTCATTCTAATATTTGCACCTAATTCATTGGCGATTACATGGGCCAGTGTCGTCTTCCCTAATCCCGGAGGTCCATATAGCAAAACATGGTCCAAGGATTCACTTCTCTCCAAAGCCGCTTTGATAAAAATAGATAATGTCTTCTTAGCCTCTGTTTGACCGAGATAATCGTTCAACTTCAAAGGCCTGAGGGAAATTTCTTCCTCATCTTCCTTTTCCTCATCCTTTAAATCGTGAACGATGCTCTCTCTTTCAAGCATTTAGACTATCCTCTTTTACTAAGTAAAATCAAAGCCTTCTTCAAATAATCCTCAGTCGATAAACCACGATCTGGAATTTTAGTCATCACTTCGTCGATTTCTTCTTTTCTAAAGCCCATATTTTTCAAGCCGATAACAGCATCATCCAAATTCTTATCACCGGAACCCACTCCAGTTCCATAAGTCAACTTGCCTTTCAAATCCAAGACTATCTGTTTAGCAGTCTTTGGTCCAATGTTCGGCAAATGTGACAAAAAGACAACATCCGATGAATCGATTGCTTCTTTTACACGGCTAGAAGAAGAGCCACCCAAAATTGACATCGCACTCTTGGGTCCTACACCTTTTACCGAGATGAGCTTAATATACAAGGCTTTTTCTTCAAAAGTTTTAAATCCAATCAAATACTGTTCATCTTCCCTAGAATAAAAAGCAGTATAAATTCTAATAGTATCACCGATATTGTAATCTTCCGGATGGGAAACCAATACTTCATATCCAACTCCATTGCATTCGACGACTATAGAATCCTTTCCATGAATAGTTACAGTTCCGTGCAAATAGTAATACATTTTCCATCCTCCATTACATAATATAAACCATAAAAGACCTTAAAAGATCAAAAATTAAGCAGAATATGTAAATTCGAAATCCTTCAATATAATAGTTGCACCGTCTTCAATATTCATCTCATGCAACTTCTTATCTACACCAGATTTTTCAAGGAAAACTAAAATTCTCGTCATAGCATCATCACCTCTCAAAGAGAGCATAGAGAACTTATTGACGATAGTTTCACCTTCGATTCTATAAACACCAGGTTCAAGTTTGACAACTGTGAAAGGCACTGTTTCTTTATCTTCTGGCTTAAGAGTATAGACCTTCTCCTTGTTGGGAAGATAGGATTCGGACAATGGAAATATAGGTGTGACTTTCAAAGTCTCAAACACTTCTCTGAGAACAGGCTTTAAGCCATCGCCTTCCAAGGTAGAAGTCACAAAAATCTTATATTTGTCTCCAGCTTTCTTCTTGAATTCATCTACTTTAGTCATATCTCCGTTCAATAGATCAACTTTGTTCAAAACAACGATCATCGGTCTATTTATCAATCCTAACGAATAGTCCTTCAATTCATCATTGATTTTTACAAAATTGTCAAAAGCTTCATCGTTTGAAATATCGACTACATGAAGGATAACTCTGCATCTTTCGATATGCCTCAAAAACGAAATTCCAAGTCCTTTTCCTAAATGAGCACCTTCGATAAGACCAGGAAGATCAGCCATGACAAAAGTCTCGTCGTTTCCTAAATCGACAACGCCCAATTGAGGTTCCAATGTGGTGAATTGATAATTGGCTACTTTAGCGTGAGCATTGGTCACCTTTCCAAGAAATGTGGATTTTCCAGCGTTAGGAAGTCCCACTAAACCACAATCGGCCAATAATCTCATTTCAAAATAAAGTTCGACTTTTTTACCAGGAGCACCATTTTCTGCAAACTTAGGGGCTTTTCTAACAGGGTTGGCATAACAGCTATTTCCTTTACCACCACGTCCACCTTCGCATGCCAAATAAGAGTCACCATCATGTGAAAGATCAGCTAAAAGGTTTCCTTCCATATCCTTGACGACAGTACCAACTGGGACAGGTAAAATGACATCAGGTGCATATTTACCATACATGTTTTTTTCATGACCATTTTCACCATTAGGGGCTTTGATAGTTTTACCGAAACGATAAGCAGTCAAAGTATTATATCCGGTTTGAGCCTTGATATAGATACTTCCGCCCTTGCCTCCGTTTCCACCGGCAGGGCCACCCATAGCTTTACCTTTTTCATGTAAAAATGCAACTTTTCCATCGCCACCTTTTCCAGAGATAAGGGTTACTTTAACACGATCAATCATATAAAAACCTCCATTAAAGAAAATGAGGCCTAATCGGCCCCATTATTCAGCATCTTAAAAAATGTGATAAGCCTTAAGAGACTTAGGCCTTGTCAGCAGAAACTGCAGGATAGACAGAAACTCTAGTTCTGTTCTTTCCAACACGCTCATACTTGACAACACCAGGAATCATTGCAAACAATGTGTCATCATGACCACGTTTTACATTTGTTCCAGGATGAATCTTAGTTCCACGTTGACGATAAATGACGGCACCAGCATTGCAGGTTTGTCCATCGGCAACTTTAGCTCCGAGACGTCTTCCAGCGGAATCTCTTCCGTTCTTAGTAGAGCTGACTCCCTTCTTAGAAGCGAACAGCTGGATATCAAACTTCAATTTCATTTTGTTTCCTCCTTGAGCCGGACATAATCCGGATAGTTCTTCGACAACTCCTTCAATTCTCTCACTATTACTTCAAGTACGACTTTGTCATGGTCACTTCTTTCGCCTTTTATGACTAATTGAGAGTCACCTTTTTTCATCTTAAGTTCATACCCATTAGGATCATCCAGACATATCAATCCACCCTGCCAAACTGATGAAACAGCAGCACAGTAAATATCGTATCCTTCTATATCATAACCAGCATGACCTTTAAGACTAATCTTTGAAAGTCTATTCAAAGTATAACTGATGAGAACTTCAATCAACGCATCAAACTCCTTATAATTGGATAGACTTGATGGTTACCTTGGTGTAAGGTTGACGATGACCAGTCTTCTTACGATAGTTAGTCTTAGAGCGATACTTGAAGACGATAACCTTCTTGTTCTTGTCTTGCTTGACGATAGTTGCTGAGACTTTTGCTCCATCGACATAAGGTGTACCAATCTTGGTGTTATCGCCATCGACTACGGCCATAACTTTGTCGAATACGAAATCGCTGCCGACTTCGCCATCCAACTTTTCAACTAAGACTGTCTCACCTTCAGAAACTTTCAATTGTTTTCCGCCGGTTTCAATTACTGCGTACATTTTTAAAATGTCCTCCTATAAATCTTTTCACTTAGACTCATTCATGGCGGTTTACTATTTAAAGTAATTAAAATTTACCGTAGTAAAATGGTTGCAGTCAGTGAAGGACTACAGCACAAAAGAATATACTATCTTTAGTCTTCAACTTCAAGAAGAAAATACTTCATTTGGAAAGATTTCTTTGTTTTTTGACCATAAAAAGAGAACAGTTTGTCATTTATTTCCTTTGAACGATATTTTCTTCTTTCTAAAAGAATCTTCAATATGTTTATAATTTAAATCAGATTGAGATTTTAAATTGTACTTATTGATCAATTCAATAATTTTTTCTCCATCATCGATGAAATTTTGATAATTATCATTCTTTCTTTTCATCAATAGTAAATCTGCATTCAATTCATTCATCTGATATTTCATAGATGAAGTGGCAGGACCAAATTCATCGACAGGTTCGACTTTATTGTCTTCGAGATTCTTAAGTCTTTCGGTCAATTCTACAATTTCCTTTGAAGACTCCTCCATCTCTTGTTTGTTGTTGTTGAACAACCTATCAAATTCATCAATCTTATCCTTTAAATCATCACAAGATATACAAATATCTCTAAATGAAATGAATTTTCTACCTTTTAATTGTTCATTCATAGATTGTCTTATTTGTTCAATCTTATTTTGATTGGTAATTATTTGTTCGTTATACTCCTTCAATTTATTCTCAATTCTAGGAATACTAATATTGCGAAGTTCTATGCCTTTCTTTGCTAATTCTCTCTTTGAAATTTGATCAGCAATTATGGAGCCTTGCCTTCTATATTCCTCCCTTTCCTTAGTCAGTTTAGACAATACATTAGGATATAGAGACCTGACAGAATTAAAATCTTTAGCACCGTATGGTTTTAAGATTTCGACACAAATTTTCTGGGCATCATTCCTAGAGGAATTAGCTTCATTCATCTGTTTCTTATAATTTTCGACTTCCTCTCTTTTTGCATTGACCAAAGATGTATCAGCTTTATTAGAAATAAGAGTATCTAATTCTTCTTCAGCTTCATACATTTTGCCCTCATAATACTCTGCTTCTTCAGCTTGATCATCTATTGCAACTAATGATTGACCAATCAAATTTAATTTTTCTATAGCTTCACCTAATGAATCATATTGTTTTTCTAAGCTTTTATAAGATTCATCTAAATCCTTAGGCATTCTATCCAAGAAAGTCTCATTATTCTTAGCTACTGTATTTAAACTTTTTTGTTGATTTACTAAATCTTGGACCTTTTCTTTAATTACTTTGATTTCTTCATTCAAAGAATCGATTTCTTTATTTCCTTCATCATGTTTGAAATAAAAAGGTTTTTCTGCCTCTAGAGTTTTTAATTCTTCTATATCTTTATTATGTTCATCAATTTGTTTAGTTAATGATTCGACTTGTTCTTTAGATGAGGAATAATTCTTCCTCTTTAAATTTAAAAGGTTTTTTACTGAGGTATATTCTTTTACATAATTTTCATACTTTTCCTTAGCATCGATTTTAGTCTTCAAACCATCTACCTTGTCCTTATAAGAATTAAATTGCTTCAAATTGTTAGCTAAATCCTTAGTATAAAGAGGAACAATAGATTTTATAAAAGCAGAAATTTCATCTAAAGAGGAACTTTCATCGATTGAATTCTTAGAAACTGATTCTTGATAAAAATCATCAGAATCACATCTCAATTTTTGAAATAGATCAAATATGGCCTTTCTATCATTAAAAGCTTCTTTTAATTTATTTTCTGATAATTTAGTAAATTCAACCCATTCGTCATAGTAATTATCTGAATTTTTGCATAACCAATTCAAATTATTGGACCCATCAAAATAAACTGATTCATCCAATAATGTCTCTATTTTTTGTGTATCACTCTCTATAGGCACTCCATTACTTTCTGAAAACAAAAGAATATCGCCTTTAGATTCTTCAAAGCAACGAATCAATAGAACATTTTTATTATTGAATACACCACAGAGGCATATTTTCATCTTATTATCATCTATATTATTACCAAAGAAAGCAAAATTTAATGCTTTTGTAAAAGAACTTTGCTTTTTCTTAGACCAAGAAGAATCGAACTTGTCTTTAAAAAATACTTCTTCACCTTCTAAAAAGCAATCGAATCCATATAACTTTATACTATTAAAAACAACCATATCCCATACCTTCTTCCAAAAATAAATAATATCAAATTTGATATAACAAATAAATGTATTAAAAAAGCCTTTTTCAATCAAGAAAAAGGTTTATAAACAAAAAAAGCGGCAGCGCGCTGCCTTCGCC